>Ga0116121_1000190_pt1 | contig 36106 bp, 32 predicted proteins | sample June2015DPH_13_1_FD_89725 | JGI IMG/M metagenome (GOLD analysis project Ga0116121, IMG submission 89725) | Peatland microbial communities from SPRUCE experiment site at the Marcell Experimental Forest, Minnesota, USA - June2015DPH_13_10 | ecosystem: Environmental > Terrestrial > Soil > Wetlands...
CGTTATGCCTGGCAATACGGCGGACTGCGGCACATTGCGATCCATGGTCATCAGTTCGATGGTTTTCAAGTAAGCAACGTACGGCTCAACACCCTGGGCACGTCGCTCTATCTTCAACTCCAAAAACTCGACTTCAAGGGAAATCCCATTTCGCGGCTGATTGACCGGCTGAACACGCGCTGGCTGCGCATGTCGTCGAAGGTTTCCGCAGGGGCTCTGCAATATGCGCGGCAGCATGACGCCAACCGCATTTTCTGCGGGCACACCCACCACGCCGTCCACGTCGAGCAGGACGGAGTTCACTACTTCAATTCGGGCGGCTGGGTCGATTCCCGCCTGACTTATCTGACGGTTGACGAACAGGGGGTACGCATCCATGAGTACAACGACCATGAATACGCCGAGCGAGCTGACGATCGTGATTCCGGCCAAGAACGAGGCGAAACTGATTCCGCATTTGCTGACTTCACTGATGAATCAGGACTACTCGAAGATGTCGAGTACGAAAGTGTTGGTGGCTGACGCCAACTCGACCGACGGCACTCCCGGCATTGTGCTCGGCTTCCGCGATCGCTTGAACGTCAGCGTGATTCGCGGCGGAATGCCATCGGTCGGGCGCAATCTGGGCGCGGCCCAGGCGGAGAGCGACTACGTCCTCTTTCTCGATGCCGATATCGAACTGGCGCACGCCTCGGTGATTCGCCGAGCCGTGGAACTGGCCCAGCGCAAGCAGCTTCATTGTGTCACCACAAACATACTTTGCCGCGGCGGCAACTGGATCGACAAACTGTTCTACGCAGGGAATGATTTCTTTCAGTACATGTCGCGCCTGCACCATCCTTTTGCGACGGGCATGTTCATGCTGTTCGACGTGAAAAAGTTCCGCGAGCTCGGCGGATTTCATGAGCAAGTCGCCTTCGCCGAGGATTATCTACTCAGCCAGCAGGTGGAGCGGAAGCGCTTCGGCATCGTCCGGGGCGGCGTCTACACCACCAACCGCCGCTTCCAGAAGATGGGGCATCTGCGGGTGGGTTGGCTGTTCTTGAAGACTGCAATGAATTACTGGAATGAAAACTATTTTCTGCGCGATCACAAGTACTGGCAGACTTAGTCTTCAGCCGATCACAAGCTTGGGGCTTTCAGCGATTTTTCGTGGTGGCCACAAGAAACAGGATCCAGCCAACCAGCCGGGTCCTGTTCTGTTTTCTGCCGAACCATGCGCCGCTTTTTCAAAAGCGCACCACAATGCCGGTCGACAAACGAACGTTGTTCTGCGTGGTCCCGAAGAAGCGGGTCTGCACGTAGTCTCCCTGGAATCGCCATGCAATCGGGCGGATGATTTTGTAATCGAGGCCGCCGCCCAGCGCCGTAGCAAAGGATGTATCGGAGCCGGCGTCGTCAGTATCGACGTGGGCGCCTCCGAAAAGTGCTTCTGCGAAGGGACGAAACTTGCCGACCGAGAACGACACGCGCGGACCGAACAGAAAGTTGCGCTCGGTGATGTTGGAGTTGATCGTGCATCCCCCACCACCCTGCGGGCAGACGGCAGGAAAGTTCTGCGATCCGTAGTGGCTGTCGAAATCAGCCACGAACCCGAGAAACGGAATCACTTTCCCTTCCACCGAAGCTTCCCAGCCGTTGGTGTTGGCGCGGTCGATCGACGAGAGGTCAGTGTTGTAGAAGGAATATCCAAAGAAGACATTGCCGCTGGTGGGCACCTGAGCACTGGCCAAGCCAGCAAACAATAACAGAGCAAAGACGATGAATCCGATTTTTCGCGTCACGACCTTATCCTTACCTTTCTTAAACTAAAACCCGCAGGAAACTTTAGATGCGTGAAGGCAGGAATTGGTCAACCGAATGCTCTGCACGAAGTCTTCCCGAAGCCGCCACGCGGCCCACGACTCCCCGAACCCGAAGCCGGTCAGGAAGTTTCGAATGCGGAAGCCGAATGCGGAAGTTAGATCTGAGATTCCTGAGTGCGGAACTTCTTCAGAACCGCCACACCAGTCCGGTCGAGCCCCGGTAATCGTCCTGGCTGGCGTGCAGCAGGCGGGTATGCATGTAGTCGAACTCCAGCCGCCAGGCAAAGTGTTTCATGAAGAGAAACTGAAACTTGCGATCCACGCCGCCGCCGATGTCCTCCGCGATAGGGAAATGCGCCGTACCTCCCGATGCGGTTCGTTGCGCCCCACCCATCACTTGAAAGAACGGGCGCCACTTTCCGTAATTCACGGAGACTCGCGGCCCAATAAGAACGCTGTACTGTTGCACACCCAGCCGGTAGAGGCCACTTCCGTCCAGCACAATCCCAAGGTAGGGGCGGCGAGCGAAGAGGAAATCTTCGCCGGAGGCTTCCCATCCGCGAAAGGTATAGCGGTTGATCACATCGACGGAATCGCCGTAGGCAGCTCCGACATACACGTTTCCACTCGGGAACAGTTGTGCCCTCGACGGGGTTGCGACCAGCACCAAGCTTAGGAATGCCAGAACCACGGCTGCGGTTTTCGACACGAAAATGAGTCCTCCCCCGGCAAATTATGCCAGTAGCAGATTCTACCTGAATGTACGAAGTTCGTTAGATGCAGTGTAGCCGAGAGCCAGGATGCCTCCCGCCCAAAATTGTGCGGTTGCGGGATTGGGACGCTGCACAGAAATTTAATGTCCTTTTCATGGTTCCAAAACCCCTCCAGCCGCGTCTATCTATTAGCATGGAATTCACCAACATCCCTTGGCAAACATGGCTGCAGCCTCACGAACTGGCGGGCCTCGGAATACAACCTAAGGAGTCGAAGTTGAAGCTCAGTCTGGAAACCCGGAATCGCGGCGATGTGATGATTGTCCACTGCCACGGCCGCATCGTCTATCGCGACGAGGCCGCCGCACTTTCGCGCCTTGCTGGTGAAATCCTGGAAAACACGAGCAAAGTAGTTTTCGATCTCAGCGGCGTCAGCTCCATCGATAGCGCCGGCATCGGCGAACTTGCTCAGCTGCACACTTGGGCACAGTCCAAAAGCGCAGACCTTAAGTTTGCCAGCCCCAGTCCGCTGGTGCGCGACCTCCTTGACCTCACCAACTTGGATTCAGTGCTCGAGATTCATCCCAGCTTGGGCGAAGCCCTGGCGGCGTTCCAGTCCTGGGAAGTCTGCGCCGACTGTTGATTCGACAGCAATAGGCAATTGGCAGATAGCGGTACTGATCGGTGCTATCTGCTAATTGCCAGATGCCTGGAGCCCGACCGGCCTCACGCATCGATCCCTAACTCTCCCGCTGAAATCGATAGCGCCCAGCTCGCTCCCGCGATACCGCTTCGGCCACCTGTAGAAACGCCCGCGCGGCATGGGATAGGCCAGCCTCTTTGCGATAAATTAACCGCAGCTTTCGTTGCACGCGCAACTCCTTCACCGGAATCCTTACCAGTTCGCCACGCGCTACCTCCGTTTCCACGCTGATCTCCGGCATTAGTGCCACGCCGCTTCCCAGGGCGACGAACTGTTTGATGGCTTGCAACGTGGGCAGCTCAAGATCCATGTGCAAAGGCGTTTTATAACGCTCGAAGGTTTGCAGGACTTTCTCGCGATAAGGCGACGAAACAATATGCGCCACAAAAGATTCCGCGCCCAGTTGCCGGATGCTCACCTCCCGCGCCCCGGCCAGCGCATGTTTGGGAGGAACCACCAGCACCAACTCGTCGAGATAGGTGACCACCGAGTGCAGCTGCGGCTCCTCGGGCTTGTAAGACAACACGCCCAGTTCCGCGCTGTGCTGCAAAACGTCGTCCGGAATGCGGCTGCCCAGCGCCCGCTGCACCGTGATCTTGATCATGGGATGCAGCCGGCGGAACTCCGCCAGCACCGGCAGCAGATAGAGCGCCGTGAATTCATTCGCGGCGATCACCAGCTTGCCCTTCTGCAATTCCCGCAATTCCGCCAGAGATTCGTGGGCGTCATGGCGCAGATTGAGCAGCTTCTCCGCGTATTCATACAGCACCTGCCCGGCATCGGTCAGAACGCCTTCCCGCGACGAACGGTCGAATAAGGTCTCGCCCAGTTCATCCTCCAGCTTGCGGATGGTCTGGCTCACCGCCGATTGGGTCCGATAAAGCTTTTCGGCGGCACGAGAGAACCGGTGCTCGCGCGCCACGGCCAGAAAGACTTCCAGTTGAGAAAGCTCCATATTTCATTCCTTAATATAAACCGTACTGCACATTAAGATATCTTATACTAGCAGCACATCTAATGATCACTACACAATTATAAGCATTGCTTAAAACCATCCACGCCGTACCATAGAAGGACACGGTTAAAGATCCACGTCGATTTAGAGGGAAAAAGGAAGAAGAAACCCATGGCCACGGAGCAGGTTCGCATTACCGTTTTCGACACCACTCTGCGCGACGGAGAACAGTCGCCCGGCTGCAGCATGAACCACCAGGAGAAGTTGCGCCTGGCGCACCAACTCGACCGTCTGGGCGCGGACGTGATTGAAGCGGGATTTCCCATCGCCTCCGACGGCGACTTTGAAGCCGTGAAGGCTATCGCCGGGGTGATTCGCCGGCCCATCATTGCGGGACTGGCCCGCGCCTGCCGTCCGGACATCGAGCGCGCCTGGGAGGCCTTGCAAGGTGCCGCGCGTCCACGCATTCACATCTTCCTCGCGACCTCCGACATTCACCTGCAGTACAAGCTGCGCATCACCCGCGAGCAGTGTCTGGCGCAGGCTCGGGAAGCCGTCAGCTTCGCCAAATCGCTTTGTGCTGACGTGGAATTTTCCCCTGAAGATGCCACGCGTACCGATCACGATTTTCTCTGCCAGGTGCTCGAAGCGGTGGTTGAGGCCGGCGCTACCACGCTGAATATCCCTGACACCGTCGGCTATACCATCCCTTCGGAGTTCGGCGAGCTGATCGCAACCATCCGCCGCCGCGTCAAGGGAATCGAAAACGTTACCATCTCCGCCCACTGCCACAACGATCTCGGCATGGCGGTCGCCAACACCATGGCGGCCATCGCCGCAGGTGCCCGCCAGGTCGAGTGCACCATCAACGGCATTGGAGAACGCGCCGGCAATGCTTCGCTCGAAGAGATCGTCATGGCCATCCGGGTTCGTCACGACCGATATCCCTACGAGACTGGCATCGTGGGCGAGCAAATTTTCCCCGCCAGCCAGATGCTGAGCGAAATCACCGGCGTGCCGGTGCAGCCCAACAAGGCCGTCACTGGAAGGAACGCCTTCGCGCACGAAGCCGGCATTCACCAGGACGGCGTGCTGAAGAATCCATTGACCTATGAGATTATGACGCCGCAATCGGTGGGCGTGCCGGATTCGAAACTCGTGCTTGGCAAGCACTCCGGCCGGCATGCGCTCGCCATTCGCTGCGAACAACTCGGCTATCAGTTCGATCGGCGCGCGCTCGATGACATCTATCGCCGCTTCGTGCGCCTCGCCGACAAGATCAAGAAGGTCGAAGATCATCATCTGCTGGAGTTGATCCGCGACACGCACAAGCCGGCTGCATCCGCGACTCCGTTGTTCGAGCCCCTGCCGGCCGCGGTTTCAGCCGCCGCCAACGTCGCGGCCCAGGAATCGCCGCGCCCGTTTCCGCTGGCCCCCCAGACCAATGCATTTGGTGTGCCCTTGCCCGTTCCCGGAGATCAACACCACGATCAGGAAGACTATCTCTGGGGCGTGTAGCAGAGAAGACTTAATGGGGGACAGCCGCCTCCGGCTGTCCGCCGGGCGAAGCCCGGCCTGCACTGCTACAGGTCTTTCCATTAAACTAATCCCCGCATGCTTCTGAACCTCACTATCCTCCCCGGCGACGGCATCGGCCCGGAAGTCACCGAGCAAGCCGTTCTCGTTCTTCAAGCTATTGCCGAAGCATTCGGCCATCAACTTCAACTCCAACGCAAGAACATTGGCGGCGCGGCGCTGGCTGTGGTAAACGATCCTCTTCCGCCTGACACAATTCAGGCTTGCCTTTCTTCTTCCGCAGTGCTGCTCGGCGCAGTGGGAAGTCCCGCGTACGATCATTATCCGAATCATCTGCGTCCTGAAGCCGGGCTACTGCGCCTGCGCCGCGAACTCGGCGCCTACGCCAATCTTCGTCCTGCCATCTGCTTTCCCGCACTCGAAGATTGTTCTCCATTGCGTGCGGATCTGGTTCGCGGCACCGACGTCATGATCGTGCGCGAGTTGCTGGGAGGACTCTATTTCGGCGAACCGCGTTCCATCACCGGTAGCGCAGGCTCCCGCGTTGCCATCAACACCATGACCTACGATGAGCCCGCGATCGAGCGCATCGCCCGCATCGCTTTTGATCTTGCCGTGAAGCGCCGCCAGAAGGTTCTGTCGGTGGACAAAGCCAATGTTCTAGAGTGTTCCCGCCTGTGGCGCGAGGTCGTCATCCGCTGCGCGAAAGACTATCCCGGCGTGCAGCTCGCTCACATGTATGTGGATTCCGCCGCCATGTCGCTGGTGCAGCGTCCTAAAGATTTCGACGTAGTGCTCACGGAAAATATGTTTGGCGATATTCTCTCCGACCAGGCTGGCGGAGTAGTCGGATCGTTAGGACTGTTGGCCTCAGCCAGCATCGGCGGCCCGGTCGGCTTGTACGAGCCCGTCCATGGCTCCGCGCCCGACATTGCCGGCAAGGGAATTGCGAATCCTCTGGGAGCAATTCTCTCCGCCGCCCTGCTGCTGCGCCACTCTTTTCAGTTGGAACGCGAAGCCGCCTGCATCGAGAACGCGGTCAGTGCGGTGCTGAATCAGGGCTCCCGCACCGCGGATCTTGTCCGCGCCGGACAAACGCCCGTGCCCACTTCAGAAATGGGCCGCAAGGTTGTCGAAGCCGTGCAGAAATCTGTCGGGAACTAGGCCTTCGGTCAGGGAATCTGCAAGAGTGAGCATCCCCGGCGTATTTCAAGAAACATCTCTAAGCATGCGGTCTGGGACCAGGCACCGTCTTCGCCGGCTGTGCGCCTGCCGCCGGCCCAACTTCATACTTCCCCGTCAGGTCATACCAGCGAATGCGCAGCATCTCCTGAAACATGCGAGCCCCATCCACCAGCGGATGAAGCCGTGTTCCTCCGCTGTGCCCCCAGGTCACCGCCACTTCTTCCACGCGGAAGCCAAACTTGCGCGCCAGAAAAAGAATTTCCGGATCGAAGCCCCAGCGCTCGATGCGCTGCAGCGGCAGAATCGTTTGCGCGGATCGCTGGGTGAAGGCTTTGAAGCCACACTGTGTGTCCTTGAACTTCAGCCCTAAAATAATTCGTAGCAGCAGATTGAAGACTCTACCAAAAAGTTGCCGGTGCAACGACTGCCGCTGCGTCTGCAATTCCGCCCGCAGCCAGCGTGAGCCGATGGCGATGTCCGCTCCCGCCGCCAGCGCATCCAGCAACTTCGGCATCTCTTCGATCGGCGAAGACAGATCGGCATCGCTGAACACCACCACTCCGCCCCGCGCCTGCAGCATGCCATTGCGCACGCTGAACCCTTTGCCGCGGTTGCCCGGATTCTCCACCAGCCGCAATAAAGGATCTTTTCTTGCAAACTCGCGCACGATTTCCGCCGTGTTGTCGCGCGACCCATCGTTCACCACAATCACTTCCGCATCCCAGGCCTGCTGGCGCACGTATGCCAGCACTTTCTCCAATGTCGCCCCTAGGCGCTCGCCTTCGTTGTAGGCAGGAATAACGATGCTGTAGGTCATGTCTGCATCTTGTAATCCAGTTATTTGATGCACAAGATCAGTTGTCAGTACCTAGTGGCCAGTACCAGCAAATCTTCTCTGGCAACTGGGTACTCGGTACTGGCCACTGGAGTATATGCCGAATAGCTGCGCCATTGTACGTCGCAGAGAGCCGCTTAAGGAAACATGAATCGAGAACAAAGAACCGCTCGTCAGGCCACGTCGCGCCGTTCGAGGAGCATGCTGAAGAACTCATTCACGAGTTCGCCGTCCAGCCAGCCCTGGCGGGCTTGCTCGCGCATGGTTTGCGCGGACTGGTCATGCCCGATCGCCGGCTTGTAAGGCCGCGCCGTGCGCAGCGCGTCGTACACATCCACCACCTGCAAAACCCGTGGCAGCAGCGGAATCTCGCCCGCCCGCAATCCGTCGGGATACCCCGACCCATCGGCATGCTCGTGATGGTGCCGGATAATCGGCAGCACCAGCCGCAGCGACTTCAACGGCTTGCAGATATTCTCCCCCGTCACCGGATGCTGCTTCATGATCTTCCACTCCTCCGGTGACAAATCGCTGCCCTTCTTCAGAATCTCGTCCGGCACGGCAATCTTGCCCAGGTCGTGTAGATAACCGCCTCGCCGCAACGCAATGATCGAATCTTCATCCAGCCCAAGATGCCGCCCTAATTCCACGGCGTGCAACGCCAGCCGCTCGCAATGTCCCTCGGTGTAAGGGTCACGGCCTTCCACGATCAAACCCAGCGTGCACAACACAGAATCCGCCGTCTCCAGTTCATCGGTGAATTCCTTCATCCGCAGCAGCGACTTCACCCGCGCCGTCAGCTCTTCCGCCAGCACCGGCTTGTTCAGAAAGTCGTCCGCTCCCGCTTCAATCCCCTTCAGCTTGTCCGAGCTGTCGCTCAGTCCCGTGATCAGCACGAAAGGAATCAAGCGGGTTGCCGGGTCGCTCTTGAGCTCGCGGCACAACTCGTAGCCCGACTTCCCCGGCATCTTCACATCCGACAAAACCAGGTCCGGCGCCTGCCGCCGCACTTCGGCCTCCGCCTGCTCCGCGCTCGCTGCCGTTACCACTTCGTAGCCGCGCAGGGTGAGCAACTGGCTCATCAGTCCGGCGATGCTGGCGTTGTCGTCCACCACCAGAATTCGCGGAGCCTGCCGTCGGATCAACAACCCACTCATATCCTGATCAGAAGCCGCCGCTGGCGGGAGAGTTGTACGGGACTTACCGCGCATCGCCGGACGGGAATCGTGAGGGAAACTCATTCGTACTGATTTCTAAACCTTGATTCTACTGCAATCTCAAAACTGCCGTACCCATGCACGATGGAACCGCACGCCAGATCGCGGCTTCTCGAGGTCTTCCGGCGCCTGTCCCACTTCGGAAACGTTGTCGCTCAAATTGTGACTTCTAACCTTGCCCACTCGCCGGTTTCCTGCTTAACCTCGCCTCATGCTCTGCACCGTTGTCTCCTTTATCTCCCTACGTCGTAACCGGATTGCTGTATTGTTCACGATCAACTTCATTCTTGTCAGTACCGCGCTCGCTACCTCCAAGCCTCACGTCATCGCCTTCGGTAAATGGACTTCGGTCCAGTGGTTCCCCGAAGCCGGCTCCGCCGCTGCCGACGACAAGCCGCTCACCCTCAAAGTCCGCCCGCTCCTCGTCGACACCCGCGTGAAGGAGTTCACCCTCGGCCCCGCTCACGACGTCACCGACCGCCTGTTCGTCGTCCGCCGCGCCTTCCGCGTCAATGACAGTCTTCCCCAGGAATCTACCGCCCCGCCGCATTGGCAATGGCAGCGCGGCGGATGGCTTCTCGTCGATCGCGTCACCGGCCACGTTTCTCCCATCAATCTTCCCGAGTTCGACGTGCTCTATTCCGCCGCCAGTTGGTACCGCGACTATGCCGCCTATTGCGGTGTCTCCGAAGACGGGAAGAAGCTCTACGCAGTCGTCGCCCAAATCGGCCGCCGCAAGCCGGTGCTGAAGAAGTCCCTCGAGGCCGAGACCGTTGCCTCAGCCGAAACCAAAAGCGCTGTCCCCGACTCAGCCTGCCCCGTCCCCGCTTGGCAACGAACTCCAGCCCGAGTCACCTTCGAGCCCGCAGGCGCCTCCAAACAAACCTTCGCCATCCGCGGCCACGTCGTGGATTTGATAACTGAAGACGAAGATGATGAAGAAGCCTCGAAATAGCCCCCGCCTCGGGGGGCTGGCCCAGCCGCCAATTTACTACCCAACAATCCTGGCATTAAAGACGGGCCGACCTCGGCGCTTTACGGATTCGTCCTGAGTTATGATGAGGCCGCACGAAGGTCCTAGCCACAGGAGGATTGCATGAAGTATGTGTCACTTACCTTCACGATCTTGTTTTTCCTTGGTTTGCAGACAGTGCCGTGTTTCTCGCAGCCTCAACCGGCGCCCGGCTGCGAACCGCGGGCTGAAATTCGCAAGACCTTCGATCAAGAGCTTGATGGCAACGTGCTTGGCAAGATGGCATTGAGCCAGCGGGTGGCGTACACGCGCGAGGTCCTTGAGAAACTGATCGCGAAATATCCCGGGGAAGTGGAGCCCTACAATCGACTCATTGCGGAAGCCCATTTTCGGGGCGAGCTCGTGGATCAGGGCTGGTATCCTTCTCTTCAGGAAAGATTTCGCAAGCAGGCCGCGCAAAGTCCCGACGACCCTTTAGCTCTCTACCTTGCGGGCGTGACGCTGTTCAGAACTGATACACCGGAGAGTCTGCGCTTGCTGGAGACCGCGAAAGCGAAAGCCCCCAAGTTCCCTTGGCCAGCCCTTGCCCTTGCCGAGGAATATTCGAGCGGTAAGCACCAAGACCGACAGCGATCTTCCGAAAACCTGTCGGCATATTTTGCTCTGTGCCCCGCATCGATGAACGACAACGCCCAAGTCCTCTTGGAGAGGGATGAAGGATTGCAGACGAAAGTGGCAAAGGCGTTGCGGGCGCGCCTGGCGGGGGAAACCGAACCTGCTTTGTTGGAGAATTATGAAATGCTATGGAGTCTTGAGTTTCGTGCCTATCCTCCACTAGAGCATGATGCGCTGCGAAAGCGGATTGCGGAAGATTTGCAGCGGGTGAAGGGGATGAATCCCCATCCCGACTCTGAATGGCTGGCGTTCCTTATCAGGGGATATCAACGGACTGGCGCCGACGTTGAAAAGATTCGGGCGATGGAGAATCAGTTGCTGCGTGAATATCCTCAATCCGACGATGCTCTTGACATTCTCCGAGATCGCTGGCACGACTCCCATAAGAAACCGGAAGACGAAAAGGACATAGCCGCATGGGCAAAGTACCGGCAGGCATACAAGGATGTCGTGCTGCAATGGGTTCGGGATTTCCCGGACGATGCTCATCTGGCACACGGAGAGTGGCTATGGTTCGTTTCTGATGATGATTCGCTACCCGAGAAAGACAGCATAGCCGCCATGGAGGAATTTCTAAGCTTTAGCACGGCGAATGGAGAACCTGGCTGGAAGCTGCGTATGGCGGCAGAGTTTCTGCTGGAACGTGGATGGGAATCTGGCCGGGCACTCGAATTGCTTCAACAAGCTAGAGTCTCCCAGGAGAAGACGACTGCCCGTGTTAGAGGCAACGATGATCTCTCCATAGAAGAACAGAATTCAACGAGCGAACAGCAACTCTTTATGGATTTGCAGGTGGATGGTCAGATATTGAAAGCTGCAAAGCTCGCAGGGCGGCCTGACGCGGTCCGGACCGTGAAGTTGGCCGTGGACGGACCTCCGCCCGCTTCTGAGAAGTACCAGTCGGACTATTGGCGGAATCGAGCCAGGCTAGCAGCTATTGAGAACCGCAAACAGGACGCCCTCGCCTACTATCAAATGTCGCTGCATACACGCTTGGAAGTGCCACAGTACAGCGAGGGTAAATTCCATGACGAACTGGTCGAAGAAGCACAGGAGTTGTGGAAAGAGACAGGAGGCACTCCTGCGGCCTGGGCAGTTTGGAGCCAGCCATTTAGTTCGATAGGAAAAGAACTGACGCAAGGATATTGGGAGAAGCCGACAAAAAACCTTCCCGCGTTCGAGTTGTCGGATTTGTCCGGCAAGACGTGGCGGCTGAGGGACCTAGAAGGAAAAACTCTGCTGATCAACTTATGGGCAACCTGGTGCGGCCCTTGCAAAGAGGAGATGCCGCGATTACAGAAATTGTATGAACAGCTCAAGGGCCGTCCTGATATCCAGATTCTCACCTTCGATATCGACGAGGATGTTGGAATGGTGGCACCCTTTCTTAAAGATAAGGGTTACACGTTCCCCGTGCTGCCAGCCTATTCGCTGGTGTTTAATTTGCTCGACGGATTCGAGATCCCCCAAAGCTGGGTGGTGGATGCGAAGGGGAAATGGGTGTGGACACGGAAAGGTTATGGGTCGGAAGACAATTGGGCCCAGAGCATGACGGAAAAGCTAGATTCCACCAAGGCTCCAGCCGGACCCACTCCCCGGTAGTGTTGGCCCCTGGTGGGTTGGCTGAATTTCAAAGCCACGGACCTTCGTTTGCGAACGCTGATGGGGGCTGGCCCAGCTGTACTCCATCACGACACGGGATGCCCACCCGTGGCATTTTCACGGAGCTTGCCCTGAGCGGAGCCGAAGGGTGGGCTGCCGCGAACTTTCCCTGGCACGTTCATCGGTCACAGCTCAAATCCCGCTCACTGGCACTCCGAGAAACGCGGTGCACTCCGTTTCCGGCTGAACCAACACACTTCGACGCTAGGATCAGTGGCCAGTATCTAGTGATCAGCGGCCAGTAAGAGCCTTTTCTGATCACCGACCACTCGACACTGACCACTGGTTTTTATCTACCCCGCCGCTTCCACCGCCGGCAACTCCTCCGCAACATTCTTCTCCTTCACCTTCGCACTGGTTACCAGAATCACCGACACCACCACAATCACGCTCCCCATCACGATGAAGCGGTCGACCCGCTCGTGCAGAATCAGCCATCCCAGAAACACCGCGACCACCGGATTCACATACGCATACGTCGACACTTTCGACGTGGGCACATGCTCCAGCAGCCAGATGTAGGCTGTGTACCCGATCCACGATCCGCACACCACCAGATACATCGTCGCGCTCACCCCGCGTGCCGTCCATGTAACCCGCGAGAAATCTCCCGCGGCTAAGGCGAACAAAAAGTTCCCCGCACCTGCTGCGGTCACCTGCCATCCCGTTGCGCTGAACACGTCCATGCCTGACTGCCAGCGCTTCGAGAGCACCGACCCCAGCGCCCACAAAAACGATCCGCCAATCAATCCCAGCGAAGCCCACAGCTCGCGCCGTCCCAGCGCGGAGGTCGAATGCAACTCCGGCCAGAACAAAACCAGCAGCCCCACCATGCCCAGTCCTAAGCCAGCCTTGCCTCGCCACGAAATGCGATGGTGACCCAGCAGCATGGAATCCAGCACCAGAAACCACAGCGGCGTGATCGCGATAATCAACGCCGCCAGCCCCGAAGGCACCGAAAGCTCCGCCCACGACAGCGTCAGGTTCCCGCCCATCAGCAGCAGAAGTCCCACCACCGCCGCTAACGCAATCTGCCGCGCCGAATACCAGATCCTGCGCCCCGTCGCCGCGCACACCGCCAGCATCACCACTCCGGCAATCGAGAATCGCACCGCGCACATCAGCGCCGGAGGAATGCTCTGCACGGCAATGTCGATGGCCAGATAGGTCGAGCCCCAAAACAGATACACGAGTCCGAAGGCAAGAATCACCGCAAACCGGCTTGGGTGCTTTGCAGTTGGCATGTGAGCAAGAAACCTGAGGAAGCTCAAAGATATCAGACGAGCCGGCGGCGCCTTTCGATTCGATCAATCCTCAAGAGTCTCCACGATGGCGGGGCGATTACGAAAGGAATGTAGGGGGTTACGCGGCGCAGTTTCGCCGCGTATAATGTTGGTGAAGCCAATGTTTGTCGAGGCAATGTCAAGCGATGCTGCGCCATACATACAATTCGCGCCTGCCCAACTCGCATCTGCCCGAGTGTTGGCTGCACTGCCTGGTTTGCCCGAGACGCTATCGGGCGAATCTGCCTTCGCGCCTGCGTCCCAGCCTCTTCGGTAGCGACTAACAAATCCTCCGCCTGATTCTCTCGGCTCCACGTGTGCTCAAACCAGAGCAACGTGCTCCGAGTTGCCTTTACTGACAACCGGCAACTGGCAACTGACAGCTGCTCCAGGAGGATTCCAATGACCACGAAGACCATGACTGCAACCGCTCCCGAAAAACCCATCGCTCCCGCCGTTAAGGGACCAAAGATCAAAACCGCTCTGCCCGGGCCGAACGCGAAGCGCGTCCTCGCCGGCGACCAGAGGCTCATTTCGCCTTCCTACACCCGCTCCTACCCGATGGTGGCCAAGAGCGGCCGGGGCATCGTCGTCACCGACGTCGATGGCAACGAGTTCTACGACTTCTCTGCCGGCATCGCCGTGACCTCGACCGGCCACTGCCATCCCGACGTGGTCGCCGCCATCCAGAAACAGGCCGCCGAACTCATCCACATGTCGGGCACGGATTTCTATTACGAAAGCATGGTCACGCTGGCCGAGCGCCTGTCGAAGATCGCACCCATGCCCGGCCCACACAAAATCTACTACGGCAACTCCGGCGCGGAGGCCATCGAGTGCGCCCTCAAGCTCGCCCGATATCACTCGAAGAGGCAGAACGTGATTGCGTTCTTTGGGGCGTTTCATGGACGGACCATGGGTGCGCTGTCGTTGACGGCGTCGAAGCCGCAGCAACGGCGGCGGTTTGCGCCGCTGGTGCCGGGGGTGACTCATGTGCGCTATCCCGATGTGTATCGGGGATGTGTGGGCGGGGCGCAACAGGCCGATGCCTTCGCGCTGGGGTGCGCGCGCTTCATCGAAGAGAAGCTGTTCAAGACCACGCTGCCTCCCGAGGAAGTGGCGGCGATCTTTGTCGAACCGGTGCAGGGTGAGGGCGGCTACGTGGTCGCGCCGACGGTCTTCATGCAGGAACTAAGGCGCATCTGCGATCGTCACGGAATTCTTTTGGTGGTCGACGAGGTGCAGAGCGGCGTGGGCCGCACGGGCAAGTGGTGGGCGGTGGAGCACACGGGCGTGGAACCGGACATGGTTTGCATGGCGAAGGGCATTGCGTCGGGCATGCCGCTGGGCATCACGATGACGCGCTCTGAAATCATGGACTGGGTGCCGGGCTCGCATGCGTCAACCTTTGGCGGCAATCCGGTGTGCATTGCGGCGGCGCTGGCTACGCTGGACGTGATTGAGAAAGAGCATCTGCTGGAACACACGGCGGAAGTGGGCGCGCACATGATGAAGCGCATGGCGACGTGGCCGGCGAAGCTGAAGCTGGTGGGCGATGTGCGCGGGCGCGGGCTGATGATCGGCGTCGACATTGTGAAGGACAAGACGACCAAGGAGCATGGCAACGCGGAGCGCGACCTGATCGTCGAGCGCGCGTTTGAACACGGCGTGCTGTTCCTGGGCTGTGGGCCGAGCTCGATCCGCATCTGTCCGCCGCTGGTGGTGACGAAGGAAGAAGCGGACGTTGCCATGGATGTGCTGGAAGAGTGCATCGGGGAAGTGGGCAAATAGGACGAAGCGGGAGAAAGACGGAAACCGAGGACTGTCTAGTTTTGTTCGCTGGACGAAGTCTGTGACATGTGAATTTCCCCACTCTAAATTTCGCAAAGAACGCGAAATTTAGAATGGGTCACCCGCCCTCTTGCTTGGCGGTGCGGTTTCAAGCCGTGCCGTCCCGAACGGAATCAACGTCAAGATCAAGAGCGAAGGCGACGGACAGGAGTGTTTGTCCCATACGATTGAAGGCCAGGGGCTGAAGCCCGCTTGGATTGTGCGACTTTACGCGGCGCTGAAGCGCCGCTCTTCCACGTTATTACTTGCGCCCCTGGGGATTGACCCATCCAAATCTCAAGGGCTAAAGCCCGCATCATTACTGGCGCTTGGCGGCGCGGCTTAAAGCCGCGCCCTTTCAAAGCCAAACCTAATGGCGTGCGTGAGGTCGTGTCGTTCCCAATCACTCGACAGAATCTTGACTCAGGCCTGGAATTCGCTGGCTTCGGGGAAGCGGAGATTGCATTTGCTGAGGGCGTCGTTGAGGAGCACCTCGACTTTGGTCTCTTCACAGTTGCGGGACATGGCGAGTTCGCTGACGAGCAAGTAGCGGGCGCGTTCCAGCATTTTCTTTTCGCGGAAGGATAAGGGCTTGGCCTGGTGAAGGGCGATCAGGCTCTTGAGGACTCCGGCGACTTCGAAGAGAGAGCCGGTGCGCATGCGGTCGGAGTTTTCCTTGAAGCGGTCTTTCCAGTCGGCGGTGGTGAGGTCTTCGGCGACGGAGAGGAAGTCGAGGATTTTTTGCACCTCACCGTTGCGAACGACGCGGCGAATGCCGACGCTGCCGACATTGTTGCAGGGCACCATGACCTTGAGACTGCTGGACTTAATGTTGAGGAGATAGAACTTCTCCACGGTGGCGCCGACGGAGCGGCTGCTGATTTGTTCGATGACCCCCACCCCATGGTTGGGATAGACAACCTTGTCGCCGATATGAAAATTCAGATCAGCTCCACTCATAACTAAGGCACCCGGGCAGGAGAAAGGATCTAGTGGGGAGAAGCGACGCCGTTACTTGGAACAGGGTACCCCTAAAAAGGGCGAAAAGCAAGGATTGGTGCGGGGTTGCGGGGATCAGGGATGGTAAACGAGGGCGAAATAGAGTCCTAAGTTGCTGCTTTTAGATGGGTTAGATCCCGACAGAAGGAGGACAGGCGCGTCCTTTGCGACGTGGGGCGGGGCGTTCGCCGGGCCGCACCGGGTCAGAATAGCCACTTCAGCTCCGCTCTGGGCGGGCGAGAGCGACTGTTCCCAGACAAGCATCTTCCCCCAGACAGGGCGGTGCTTATAATCGCCGTGTGAGTCTTGAAGGGGGAAAATCCGACAGGCCGGCGGGGAGGGTTCTGGGGCTCGACGTGGGGTCGAGAAGGATTGGGATGGCGGTGTCGGATCCTTTGGGGATCACGGCGCAGGGCTTGGAGACTTTGCAGCGGCGGAACAAGCGTGCGGACTTGGCGGCGCTGGAGCAGGTGATTCGGGAGTACGGGGTGCGGGAGATCGTGGTCGGGCTGCCGTTGCGGATGAGTGGTGCGGAGGGGACGCAGTCGGACAAGATGCAGGTGTTCGCCGAGGACCTGCGCAAGCGGTTCCGGCTGCCGGTGCACATGTGGGATGAGCGGCTGACCTCGGCGGAAGCGAATCGATTGTTGCGGGAGACGGAGTTGTCGATCGAGAAGCGGGCGAAGGCAGTGGACCGGATGGCAGCGGTGCTGATTTTACAGGGGTGGATGGAGAGGCGGCGTCCGGCGTCCGGCGTCCGGCTTCCGGCCGAAGAGGAGCGATAGCTGGATCGGACTCCTATTCCATTGTCTGGGAGCCCAGGCTGTTTGTTTGGGACATGCCAATTGCTAGGCCGCCGATGGCGAACGGACGGACCGGAGTAAGCCATTGAGAAGCTGGCCAACGCGAGTCGTCTTGCGGAGAAAAGCTTCCGCCCTTGACGCATCAAGGTAACCGAGCCGGCGGGCGAGGTTGATTTGAGTTTCGATCTCGAACAGCGACCCTCGGGAGTGGCAAAGGAATTGGGCGAGTTCCTTGTCCGAAGACCGGCCTTTGCCTTCCGCGATATTGCTGGGCACCGAAACCGCCGCTCGTCGCAACTGGATGGTCAGAGCATAGGTTTCCTCCTTGGGGAACGTCTTTGTGATTCGATAGATGTCCTCCGCGAGGTCCATCGCCGCCTGCCAGACTTCCAGGTCGGTGTATGTCCCGCTCATTGAACGTACTCCTTCCCATGCATGGGTTTCACACTAGAGGCACGGGCGTGGAGAGCGAAGTGATATTCGTCACGTCAGTCATTTTTTCGGGATTAGACCAGACCAATGTGGGAAGAGAACGCCGGAAGCCGGATGCCCGGCGTCGGACGCTGCCTTACTTTCCACGCATGGCGCGGCGGTAGGCGGCGACGTTGGTATTGTGTTCTTCGATGGTGCGGGCGAAGCGGTGGTGGCCCTGGGCGTCGGCGACGAAGTAGTAGTAGTCGGATTGCGCGGGATGCATGGCGGCTTCGAGCGCGCTTTTGCCGGGATTGGCGATGGGGCCGGGCGGAAGTCCGGCATGGGTGTAGGTGTTGTAGGGAGAGTTGAAGTGCATGTCGTCGTGATGCAATGCACCGGTATAAGTTCCAGCTAAGAGTTCGGCATAAATAATGCTGGGGTCGGCATCGAGGGCGATTTTCTTTTCCAGACGGTTGTAGTAGACGCTGGCGACGAGGGGGCGTTCTTCGCCGACGGAGGTTTCCTTCTCGACGATTGAGGCCATGATCACGGTGCGATTGACTAAGCTAGGATCAGGAATAAGGTAGGCAAGCATCTGCGGCTTGCCTCCGGGTTTCTCACTAGGATATGGCTGCGCCAATCCGATCTGGCCGGCGACCTGGCGAAATTGCTTCACCATAGCGGCCGCCATGTCGTGCATCGTCATCATGCGGCTGAATTGGTAGGTGTCGGGGAAGAGGTAACCTTCGAGCGCAGGTGCGCCGGGAGCGAGGTCTGCGATGAGCGCGGTATCCGATTGCGCAACCTTCAGGAAATCCTCCGCAGACCCGAGGCCGGCTGCTTCCACGGCGCGGGCGATGTCGAACATGGTGAAACCTTCGGGAACGACGACGGTGCGGAAGTAGACGTCGCCGCGGGCCAGGCGATTGTGGACGTCGATCAGATTGCGGGATTCGTCGAAGCGGTATTCTCCGGCTTTGAGCGAGCGGCCACGGTGGAGATAGTGCCACAGAATGAAGGCTCGCTCGCTGCGGATGATTCCGCTGGACTTGAGTTCGGAGGCGATGCGGCGGGTGGAATATCCGGGATGCAGCATCACGAAAGTTTGTGCGGAGGGTTCAACAGGAGTTAGCACAGCCCAGGCGAACCAGCCCGCGAAAGCGCATGCAGCAATGAAGATGAGCCAGAAGATCTTACGCACGATGGCGACAGTTTAGACGATGATGGAAGGTGCGCGTAGCTGACTTTAGTAAGATTTTGAGTCGGCTATGGTGTTGCAGTTTGGCTTACGCGTTGGGGCCGTTAAGCGGGAGATCCTTCGCTACGCCTGAAAAACGGCTCCGCTCAGGATGACAATCGTCGTGTAATAGTCAAACTGCACTCCTCGGCTGTCCTGCTGGTTTTGCGACCTTTCCGGCGCGGTATACTCAAATGTTGTGGAGATCATTTAATACTTCATGAGACGTAGCTCGCCCTTTTGGGCTTTGACTTTACTGCTGGCGGTGCTGCCCACGACGGGCTGCCTGTTCCGCACGCGGCCGGTGGAGGAAACCTATTCCAAGGCTCCTCTTCGAGAATCCTCCCAAGCAGGATTAATAGACAGCATCAACCAACAGGCGGAGAAGATCCGGTCGCTGCAGGCGACGGTGGATATCGATACTTCCGCGGGCGGGGCGAAGAAGGGCCACGTCACCGACTACAAAGAGATTCGCGGCTACGTGCTGGCGCAGAAGCCGGCGATGCTGCACATGATCGGGTTGCTGCCGATCGTGCGGACGACGGCTTTTGACATGGTGAGCAACGGCGAGGAGTTCAAGCTGTGGATTCCGCCGAGGAACCGCTTTGTGGTAGGGCGCAACGAGGTGCAAACGCACAACGCGGACCAGCCCATGGAAAGCATCCGGCCGCAGGATATCTACGAGGCGCTGCTGATTCGCGCCGTCGATCCGGAGCACGAGATCGCGGTGCTGGAGAATGGTTACGAGATTCTGCATGATTCCAAAGGGCATCGCGTCCTGCAGGACGACTACGAGTTGGTGGTGATTCGCAAGCGAGACAAGGGCTGGGCGCTGTCGCGGAAGATTGTGTTCAGCCGCACCGACCTGCAACCGCATCGCCAGTACATTTACGACGAGAAGGGCAATCTGGCGACGGATGCGAGGTATGCGAACTATAAAGAGTTCGATGGCGTGAGCTTCCCCTCGCGTATCGAGATTTTCCGGCCGCAAGAGGAGTACGACATCACGCTTAACATGTTGAAGCTGGAAATCAACAAAGCGCTGAGGGACGATCAGTTTGTGCTGCAGCAGCCGCCGGGAGCGGAGGTGGTGCATCTGGATAAGCCGCAGCCACAGTCGAGCGCGGCCGGGCCCCCGATGGGGACGAGAAACGAGCGCTAGGTTTTCAGCTTTCCATCCACTATGAACAAAATGGTGATTGCCAACCTGGTGCACCGGCCGCTGCGGTCGCTGATCAGCATCAGCGCGGTCGCTCTGGAAGTCATTCTGATTCTGCTGATCGTCTCTTTCTTCTACGGGCAATTGAACGGATCGAAGGCGAGCCAGGTGGGAGTTGGGGCGGATGTGATGGTGCAGCCGCCCGGATCCTCCGCCCTGGTAGGCGTGACCGGAGCGCCCATGCCGGTGAAGGTCGGCGACAAGCTGCGGCAGTTGCCGCATGTGACAGTCGCTGCGCCCGTGATCTGGGAGTTGACCACCAAGCCTGCGCTGGAAATTATTTACGGCATCGATATCGACAGCTACAACAGCATCCCTCCGGCATTGCGGTTTCTTTCCGGCGGTCCTTTTCAAGGGCCCTACGACGTGATTGTCGACGATTATTTTGCCGGCTTGAAGCATGCGAAGGTGGGGGACTCGATTGAGATCCTGAGCCATCAGTTCCGCATTTGCGGGATTGTGGAGCATGGAAAAGGGGCGCGCAAATTCATGCCGATCGCGACCATGCAGGACTTGATCGGAGCTCCCGGTCACGCTTCGGTTTTCTATATCAAGCTGGACGATCCTCGGAATGTGGATGCAGTGGTCGACGAGATTCGGCAAGTCCCGGGTATGGAGAATTACTCGGTGCGCTCCATGCAGGAATATTTATCGATGATGACGCCGGAGAATTTGCCGGGGTTTTCGACGGCGATCCGCATTGTGATCGCGATCTCGATGATTATCGGATTTCTGGTGATTTTTCAGTCGATGTATACGGCGGTGATGGAGCGTACTCGCGAAATAGGGATTCTGAAGGCTTTGGGCGCGTCGAAATTCTACATCGTGAGCGCTGTGCTAAGAGAGAGTGCGCTGCTGGCGATTGCGGGCATCGTGGTGGGAACGATAGTAAGTTTTGTGACGCGCCACATCATTCTGATCGAGTTGCCGACGCAGCGGCTCTTCTGGAGCAATGGGTGGGTGGTGCGTGCAACGGTACTTGCCCTTGTCGGAGCTTTGGCAGGAGCCTTGTATCCCGCCTACAAAGCGGCGCAGAAGGATCCGATTGAGGCGCTGGCGTATGAGTAGCGCAGCTTCTAGCTTCTACAGTTTCTAGCTCAAGAAGCCGATGATTGTCATTCCTCTCGCTCCGCTCGGGATGACAAAACGCGTAGTTCTATTCTTCCGGTTCCGGCTTGGCTTCGATTCCTGCGCGCTTCAACAGGCGCCGCAGTCCTCGTTCTCCGGCAGCGCCGCGCTGTTCGCCAGCGATGTTGCCGTCGCGGTCGATCACCACGTAGATGGGGTAGCTTTGGGCGTTGTACATAGCGGCGAGGTTGGTGTCTTTGGTGAGCACGATGGGAACGGATCGAGGGTGCTCGATAAGGTATTTCTTAACCTTTTGATCGGGCTCGAGGACGTCGACGGCGAGCACGATCAGGCCTTTGCCGGCGAACTCCTTGGCGATGTCGTCGACCAGGGAGGCTTCGTTTTCGCAGTACTTGCACCAGGTGGTCCAGAACTCGAACAGGACGACCTTGCCCTTGACCGACGCGTTGTTGAACTGATCGCCGGTTGTGGTTTTGGCGCGGAAGCGAGGAGCGGGTTCGCCGGTTTCGTCGGCGGCGAAGGCGCAGAGGGCGGCGAACGCGAGTGCGATGGGCACGAGACGGCGGAAAGTGAACGATGGCGCTGCCATGGGGCGGAATGTTAACACGGATGTGGGAATTGGTTAGCCCATATTTATTAACTCAACGTTGACAATTCCTTGCAGGCTCCGGTATCTTTAAAGCTTTGGGAAGTCTCGCGGTTGCCCGCCTGATGGTCTGGCGTCCTCGCCGGGGAATCACCGAGCGGTCTTCTTTGTAATTTCAATCGCGTTTCGCAATTTTTTTCATTCCGGGAGATTCCGATGTCAACCTATTTCCCCAAAGCGGGGGAAATTGTGCGCAAGTGGTACGTCGTGGATGCGGATGGCCAAACGCTGGGTCGTATGGCCTCGCAAGTGGCTCGCATCCTCATGGGCAAAGAGAACCCGCAGTACACACCCTTTCTCGATACCGGCGATCATGTGATCGTCATTAATGCCGAGAAAGTGAGAACGACCGGTATGAAGTCGGAGCAGAAGCAATATCACCACTACACCGGATATCCGGGTGGGCTGCGCACCGAAGATTACCGCAAGCGTTTGGCGCGCAAGCCGGAAAAGATCATTGAAGATGCGGTGCGGCGCATGCTGCCGAAGAACAAGCTGGCGGCGCACATGCTGTCGAAGTTGAACGTGTACAAGGGCGACAAGCATCCGCACGAGGCGCAGAAGCCGCAGGATTTTAAGTTGGAAGTGCGGGCGTAGGCGCTTTCTGACGCGAGAGCTGGAGAGATTGAGATCCTTCGCTCCGCCTGAAAAGCGGCTGCGCTCAGGATGACAAAACGATTAGGAGCTACAAGCTAAATGGCTGAATTGGTTCAGTACTACGGAACGGGACGGCGGAAGCGGGCGATTGCGCGGGTGTATCTGCGTCCGGGCAGCGGCGAATTCAAAGTTAACGGGCGCGCGTTTGAGGAGTACTTTGTGACGCCGGCGCAGCGCTCGGCGGCAAAGGCGCCGTTGGCGTCGACGGAGACTGCGGCTTCGTTCAACATCATCGCCAGCGTGCTGGGCGGCGGGGTGCGGGGGCAGGCCGACGCGGTAAAGCTTGGTATTGCGCGCGCGTTGATGCAGTTCAACGCAGAGTTGCGCGGCAAGCTGAAGTCCGAGGGAATGGTGACGCGGGATTCGCGCGGCAAAGAACGGAAGAAGTACGGCCAGAAGGGCGCGCGCAAGCGGTTCCAGTTCAGCAAGCGGTAAGAATGAGTACCTAGTGCCGAGTACCGAGTGCCGAGCAAGATCAAAGTTCCTCGCGTCGCTCGGAATGACAATCGTTCTTCGGGTTCACTGGCCACTGACAACTGGCCACTGACCACTGTTTTAGGTGTTCAATTCTTCCTGTGCCTCGCGGCGCGGGGCGGGAATGGCAATCGGAGAGCAGTACCCAGCTGCCAGTACCAAGTTTCCGGCAACGTTCTTGCTGGGTACTGGGTACTCGGTACTGGCAACTGACTTCCGATGCAGACTGAATAAGGAGGTTCATTGGCTACCATCACCATGAAGGAGTTGCTCGAAGCGGGTGTTCACTTCGGGCATCAGACGAAGCGCTGGAATCCCAAGATGAAGGAATACATCTTCGGCGAGCGCAACGGGATTTACATCATTGACCTGCAGAAGACGCTGAAGATGTTCAAGGAAGCGTCGAGATTTGTACAGGAGCTGGCGGCCGACGGCAAGATTGTGCTGTTCGTGGGAACCAAGCGCCAGGCGCAGGATGCGATTGCCGAAGAGGCCACAAAGTGCGGCAGCTTCTACATCAACCAGCGCTGGCTGGGCGGACTGCTCACCAACTGGGTGACGGTGCAGAAGTCGGTGAAGCGGCTCAAGGAACTCGACGAAATGGCCACGGATGGCCGCTACGAGCTGCTCCCGAAAAAAGAAGTGATCAAACTGGAACGCGAGCGCAAGCACTTGCAGGCCAACCTGGCGGGCATCAAGAACATGAGCCGGTTGCCGGATGCGGTGTTCGTGATCGATTCGAACAAAGAACAGATCGCGGTGCGGGAAGCGCGCAAGCTGGGCATTCCGGTGGTCGCGGTGGTGGATACGAATTGCGATCCCAGTGAAGTGGATTACGTGATTCCGGGGAACGACGACGCGTTGCGGGCGATCCGGCTGTTTACTTCGAAGATTTCGGAATCGATTGCCGAAGGTGCGCAGTTGATGACCGATAAGCAGGTCGCCGACATGACGGCCGCGACCGAGCAGGCTCAGGCTCGGGAAATGCAGCAAGCGGAGGATGCGGCGGCTGCGCTCGAAGTTCGAGCCCAGGAAGCTGCGGCTGCTGCCGATCTGACCGACATCGGCGAAAACATCAGCATGGAAGAAGTGCTGGGTCCGGGGACGCACAAAAAGCCGGTCGCGAACGAGGAAGCTGTCGAGATTCCCAAGGTCGAGAGCCAGACGGTTTAGAAACCGTCGTCGGTCGTTAGTCGTTGGTCGTCGGCGAAAAACAAAAACCGGGCGTTTGACATCTGACCCGCGCGGGTCGTCCGGCGCGGGTCAAAGTTTGTAGAGGCAAGGTTTCAGAAAATTGGAAGGAACTCATACGTAATGAGCACTACTATGGCGAATATTTCAGCAGCGCAAGTGAAAGATCTCCGGGAAAAGACCGGAGCACCGATGATGGATTGCAAACAAGCCCTGACCGAAGCCAAGGGTGATATGGAGCAGGCGGTCGTGATCCTGCGCAAGAAGGGCGTTTCGGTGGCGGCGAAGAAAGCTACGCGTGTGACCAGCGAGGGCGCGGTGACCAGCTACATTCATGCCGGAGGCAAGATTGGCGTGCTGGTCGAGGTGAATTGCGAGAGCGATTTCGTGGCGCGCACCGACGACTTCAAGGAACTGGTGCACGACATCGCCATGCACATCGCGGCCAGCGATCCGAAGTACGTGCGTAAGGAAGATGTGACCGCTGCAGACTTTGCACGTGAGAAGGATATCTTTCTGGCGCAGGCCGTGGCCTCGGGAAAACCGCCGAACATTGCGGAGAAGATGGTTGCCGGCAAGATGGAAAAGTTCTACGAGGAGGTCTGCCTGTTGGAGCAGCCCTTCATCAAGGACCAGACTGTCTCCATTGCGCAACTCATCGCGGCGAAGATCGGCAAGCTGGGCGAGAACATCAGTGTGCGGCGCTTTGCGCGCTTCAAAGTGGGCGATGCAGGCGAGACCGTCGCGGTCACCAAGCCCACGGAACAGAAAGCCGAGTAGTACAAGGGCGCCTACGGGCGCTTTTTTTTTGTTGCATAAGCTGTAGGGCCGAGGTACCTCAGCGGCTGAAGCCGCTGGATACGGGGAATGTTAATCGCAGCGCTGAAGGGCTGCGCCACCCAAAATCGAAGTGAAGCGGAACGGCAACTGGCCGCTGGCCACTGACAACTGGTTTATGACCCCTGCCTTCAAACGCGTTCTGCTCAAGCTTTCCGGAGAGGCCCTGGCTGCCAATCAGGGCTTTGGTGTGGATACGGCGCGCATCCACGAAGTCGCGGCGGAGTTGGCCGACGTGCACAAGTTGGGAGTGCAGCTCGCGATCGTGGTAGGTGGCGGCAACTTCTTCCGCGGCGTGGCCGATCAGGCTCGCGACATGGACCGGGTTTCGGCCGATCACATGGGCATGCTGGCCACGGTGATCAACGCGCTGGCCCTGCAGGATGCGCTTGAAAAGCAGAACGTCTACACCCGGGTGCAATCAGCGATTGAGATGAAGCAGGTGGCGGAACCGTTCATCCGGCGGCGCGCCATCCGGCATCTGGAAAAAGGCCGGGTGGTGATCTTCGCTGGCGGGACGGGGAATCCCTACTTTTCGACCGACACGGCGGCGTCCTTGCGCGCCATGGAGATTAAAGCCGATGTAATTCTAAAGGCCACCAAGGTGGATGGCATCTACGACGCCGATCCCTTAAAGGTGAAGGACGCCAAGAAGTTCGAGAATATTACCTACATGGATGTTCTGAAGCTGGGATTGAAGGTGATGGATTCCACCGCCATCAGCTTGTGCAAGGACAATAATCTGCCCATCATCGTCTTCAATCTGAATCAGCATGGGAATATTCGCCGCGTGGTTAGCGGGGAGAAGATCGGGTCGAGGGTTAGCGCTTAAGGCTTTGCCACGGATGCTCACGGATTTAATTCCAGGTTCTGATCCGTGGCGAGGCGTGCAAATCCGTGGCCGGCTTTGTGTTGGGTTTATAATTCAGCGTTTTGATTCTTGAACTCTTACGGAGCTGCCTAATATGGCGCAAGCATCGATGGCCACAATTCCCGGCCTCAAAGAAACATACGTACAACTGAAGACCCGCATGGAGAAGGCGGTGGAAGATTTCCGCAAGGCGATGGCGGCCACGCGGACGGGGCGCGCCTCGGTGCACATGCTGGACAGCGTGAGCGTGGACTATTACGGTTCGCAGATGCCGCTGAACCAGATCGCGCAGGTGCACGCGCCCGAGCCGCAGATGATTACGGTGCAGCCGTTTGATCCGTCGCAGGTGGGGCCGATCGAGAAGGCCATTCGTTCCGCCGAACTCGGGCTGAATCCGATGAACGACGGCAAGCTGATTCGCGTGCCGGTGCCGGCTCTGACGCAGGAGCGGCGGCAGGATATGGTGAAACATCTGAACCGGGTGCTCGAGGAGCACCGCACCGCTGTACGGAATATTCGCCGCGATGGCAACGATGCCATCAAGAAGGCGATGAAGGATAAGAAGATCACCGAGGACGACGAGAAGCGGTCGCTCGACGAGATCCAGAAGCTCACCGACGACGAAATCAAGAAGATGGAAGAGATGAGCAAGGCGAAGGAAAAAGAGGTTTTGGAGATCAAGTAGGAACACGCGTTCTTGCATTTCATCGAAATCAGGGCATCCGATCCGGTGCGGATGCCCTTTGTGCTGCTCGGGCTATCCGCCCTTATAATCGAACGAATATGAAACAGCTTGTCCATGCCGCGTGTCCGCACGATTGTCCCGATGCGTGCGGAGTGTTGATCACGGTGGAAGATGGGCGGGCGACGAAGATTCAGGGAGATCCCGGGCATCCGGTGACGCGTGGATTTTTGTGCGCGAAAGTGGCGAAATATCTGGACCGGGTGTACTCGCCGGACCGGGTGATGTATCCGATGCGGCGGACTGCAGCTAAGGGTTCCGTGGCAGCGCAGCGGAACTTTGCTCCGCATGGACAGCCGGGGGCGGCTGTCCCCACACAGGCACAAGTTTGGCAGCGGATTAGCTGGGATGAGGCGCTGGACGAGATTGCCTCGCGCTTTCGCAAGATCGCCGCGGAGTTCGGCAGCGAGGCGATTCTGCCATATTCTTACGGCGGAACGCTGGGTGCGGTGAATGGGGCTTCGATGGACCGGAGGTTTTTCAACCGCCTGGGCGCTTCTCAGCTGGAACGCACGATTTGTTCCTCGGCGGGCGAGGCTGGGTTGGAGTCTGTGATGGGCGTGAAGCTCGGCACTGAGCCGGAGCAGTTTATCCATTCTCGCTACATCATCGCGTGGGCCTCGAACATTCACGGAAATAATGTTCACCTGTGGCCGTTCATTGTGGAAGCGCGGCGCAGGGGCGCGAAGCTGGTAGTGATCGATCCCTACCGGACGCGGACTGCGGCGTCCGCCGACTGGTATCTACCGATCAATCCCGGAACCGATGGGGCGCTGGCGCTGGCCATGATGCATGTGATCATCGGCGAAGGGCTGTACGATGCCGATTACGTCGCGAAATATACGCTGGGCTTCGACGAACTGCGGGAGAAAGTGAAAGCTTACCCTCCGGAGCGGGCGGCGCAGTGGACAGGGATTGCGGCGGAAGATATCCGCAAGCTGGCGCGCGAGTATGCTACGGTGCGGCCTTCGGTAATCCGGGTGAACTACGGTGTGCAGCGGTCTGAGGGTGGCGGGATGGCGACGCGTGCGATCTCGATGCTGCCTTGCATCATTGGATCGTTGAAGGAAGTGGGCGGCGGAATTCATCTTTCGACCAGCGGCGCGTTTGATCTGAACAAAGACTCGTTGCGGCGGCCCGATCTTAAGCCAGATGGCCTTGATCACTCGCCGCGGGTAGTCAGCATGGTTCGCCTGGGTGAGGCGCTGAACACGTTGAGCGATCCGCCGGTGAAGGCACTGTTTGTGTACAGCTCAAATCCGGCGGCGGTTTGCCCGAATCACAATGAAGTGGTGCGCGGGTTGAGGCGGGAGGATTTGTTTACCGTTGTCCACGAGCAGTTCTTTACCGACACTACCGACTACGCGGACATTGTGTTGCCGGCGACGACGTTCTTCGAGCACAAAGATTTGCAGGCTGCGTACGGCCACTACTATCTGCAAGTATCGGATCAGGCGATTGAGCCGCTGGGAGAGTGCCGGGCGAATGTTGAAGTGTTCCGGGCGCTGGCCGAGCGAATGGGATTCAAGGACTCCTGCTTCAGCGAGAGCGTCGATGAGATGATCGATGGCGCGTTGGCATCTAAGAATCCGTGGCTGGAGGGAATCAGCCGGGAGCGGTTGGAGCGGGAACGGCAGGGGCGTCTCAACTTCAGCCGCCAGTTGCCAGTCGCCAGCTGCCAGTCAGAAACTTCAGAGTCCTTGGAACCCTTTCTTCCTTTCGCTCACGGCAACTTCCGCACGCCTTCAGGGAAGGCTGAGTTGTACAGCGAAGCGATGAAGGCGCTGGGGCTTGATCCGGTGGCCGAGTTCACGCCTCCCACGGAATCGCGCAATGGTGGGCAGGGCACGGCGTTCCCGCTGGAACTTCTGGCGCGCAAGGCGGATAACTTCCTGAACTCAACTTTTCCGAACGTGCCGTCGGTGCAAGCCATGGAGGAGCCGGATCTTCTGGAAATGCACTCCGCCGATGCCCGAGCGCGTGGTATTGCCGATGGAGAGACGGTGCGGGTATACAACGGGAGGGGAGAAATTTTTTTGAAGGCTCGAGTGGATGGCGCGGTGCAGCCTGGGGTGGTTTCGGCGAGGCTGAGTTGGGCTAAATTGAGCCCTGGATACCGCAACATCAACGTGCTGACCTCAGAAAAACTTTCTGACCTAGGCAACTCCGCCACGTTTTATTCCGTCTTGGTTGAGGTGGAGTCCTCCAAGTCCTTTCCATGAAGCCACCGGCAAGAGTGGCAACTTGGACGCTTTCTGTTTTTCTACCGTATAATGATCGTTTTCCCACATCCTAGAGGCTGAGGTAGTAGCGATTCATCTTCGCATTCATCCGGACATCGTTGTGCCCGAGAACGGCTGCCGCCTTTCCCGCGCCGCCCGTACCCCATCTTCTTCATTTGCACGGCTTTGCCGCCGAATGAAGCGATTCGCGTGGGGGCTGGGAGTGGTAGCGGTTTTCCTCGCCTCGGCAAGCTGGGCGCAGACCGACATAATTTCGGAAATCAACATTCAGGGCAACCGCCGAATTCCCGCCGAGACGATCAAGGCGCGCATCTTCACCCACCCTGGTGATATCTATGACACCGCCGCGCTGGAGCGCGATTTCAACGCCTTGTGGAATACCGGTTACTTTGAGGACATCCGTTTCAGTCGCGAACAGACTCCCAAGGGTTGGCGGCTGGTAATCCAAGTCAAGGAAAAGCCGACCATCCGCGAGATTAATTACGTGGGCTTGAACTCGGTGACCACCAGTGACGTGCTGGACCGCTTCAAGGAGGCGAAAGTTGGGTTGACGGTGGAGAATCAGTATGACCCGACGAAAGTCAAGAAGGCGGAAGTGACCATCAAGGGCCTGCTGGCAGAACACGGCCGGCAGTTTTCCACGATTCGGACGGAAATACGTCAGATTCCTCCGGCTGCCATCGGGATCACGTTTGTTATCAAAGAAGGCCCGAAGGTCAAGGTGGGCAAGATCAAGTTCGAGGGCAACAAGAACGTGAAGACGCGAATCCTGCGTTACGCCATGAAGAACTTGCGGCCCATCGGCGTTCCGCACTCGATCTTTCTGGAGAACATATTCGCCAGAACCTACGACGCGACCAAGCTCGACGAAGACACGGAACGGGTCCGGAACGAATACCAGAATCGCGGCTATTTCAAAGTCATCGTGAACGAACCCAAGACGCAGATTCACGACACCGGGCACCAGGGCTTCCATATACCGTTGTTGCAGGGGGGGAAGGGCAAGTCGGTCGACATTACCATGCCGATCGACGAGGGGGACCGTTACACCCTGGGTTCGATCTCGTTCAAGAATAACAAGGCGGTGTCGAACGTGAAGGCGCTGCGCAACCTGTTTCCGATCAAGGACGGAGACGTTTTCAGCAAAGAGAAAGTGGCCAAGGGTCTGGAAAACCTGCGTAAGGCCTATGGCGAGCAGGGCTACATCAACTTCACCTCGGTGCCTGAAACCAGGTTTGACGACGAGAAGAAACTTATCTTTCTTGACGTTGATGTGGACGAAGGGAAGCAGTTCTACGTCCGCCGCATTGAGTTCACCGGTAATACCACGACTCGTGATCGTGTGATCCGGCGTGAGATCGCCCTGGAAGAAGGCAACATCTACAACTCGCGTCTTTGGGAGTTGAGCTTGTTGCGGCTGAACCAACTGGGATACTTCGACCAGTTGAAGCCGGACGATCCCAATACCACCGACCGCAAGCTGGACGAGAAAGATGGGTTGGTCGACCTGACGTTGAAGATCCATGAAAAGGGCAAGAACAGCATCGGCCTGAACGGCGGCGTGAGCGGACTGGAAGGCGCCTTTATCGGCCTCAACTATGCCACCAACAACTTCCTTGGTCTCGGGGAAACGCTTTCGGTACAGCTCAGCCTGGGCAACCTGGCGCGCAGCGTCCGCTTCGGCTTCACTGAACCGTATATGTTTGACAAGCCGTTGCAGTTCGGTTTTAACGTATACGACCAGAGGACCAGCTACAACCAGGCGCGGCAACTCTCCATCTTCCGCGGTCAGACTCTGGATTTACCCAATACCGTGCTGCAGAATCTGCAAAATTACACGCAGTCGAGCGCCGGATTCACGACCTCGCTGAGCTATCCTCTCCATCGTTCCTTCAAGCGGGTGGGAATCACTTACTCGTTCGATCGGTCCTCACTGGCGGCGATAAGCTCGGCATCGAAGAATCTATTCGAGTTCCTGGCCTTCCGCGGGATTTCCGGGCCCAATGCGCTGGAAGGAATCATCACCAGCAAGATCTTTCCCAACTTCTCCTTCAACACCATCGATAGCCCGATCTCGCCGCACCACGGGCAGCAGTTCACGCTGGGTGCGGAACTCGCCGGGTTGGGAGGGACGGTGCGCTCGGTTCGGCCGATCGTGCAGTACAAGCGGTTCATTCCGGTGCAGAACCGCCGCAACGCATTGGGCTTCAATATCCAGGGATCGTTTATCAGCGGCTGGGGCGGCTTGGTTGCGCCCCCGTTCCAGCGCTCTTATATGGGCGGGGAGAACGATCTGCGCGGGTTTGACATCCGCTCGGTGTCTCCGGTGGCGTTCCTGCCCAACGTGGGAGCGATCGTCCTGACGAATCCGGACGGAACTCCGGTTCTCAAGAACGCACAAAATCCCGCTTTGGGGAATCTGACCATCCCGATTCCGGTGGACCAGATCACGTTCCCGGGCGGCGACATGAGCATTGTCACCAACTTCGAGTACCGCATTACGATCTACGGACCGGTGGCTCTGGCTCCTTTCATGGATGCGGGACTCGATCCCATCTTGCGTTCTTCGCAGTTGCAGATTGCCTCGGAGCAATACGACCAGGTGATCGGCACCTTTTTTGGATGTCCTGCGCAAGACCAGGCGACGGCGACGGCCACGGGCACCGGCTGCACGCCCGGGAGTCTGTTGAACCCTTTGCCTAAGCAGCAACTGCAGGTTCTGGGATCGACCAACTGGAGACCAAGGATGTCGACCGGACTTGAGCTCCAGATGTTCCTGCCGGTGATCAACGCGCCGTTCCGAATCTATTGGGCCTACAACCCGCTGCGGCTGGATAACCCGGCGAATCCGCCGATTCCGATCACGCGTTCCATGTTCCCCGCGACCGCTGCCGGAGACTATACGTACCACCTGGCGGTGAACACCTATGCGCCCAGCTTCCTGTTGCGCGAGCCGCGCAAGACTTTCCGTTTCACGGTGGCGACGACATTCTAAGACGACGTTTTTTGAGCGGTGACGGTACGCGGCGGAGTTTGACGGCGGCTGAGGAAGCTCTCTATAATTGCGTTGATCCACGCCATTGCAGAAAGCTGACCAAGGGTGGACGACACGTCCGCAACCCCGGCGTGTGACGCTGGCAATCGAGTGCGCCCTGCCTGATGGCTTCTGACGCGGCCGGTTGAAGCAAGAAGAAGCTCGAGACGAGGACCTCGCGAGTTTGTCCCAGTAAGTTCGTCCCGGTAAGCGCGGCGCAGCGTTGCCTGAAAAGGGGTAATCTGAGTTCATTCCCGGAAACATCTTTACCGGAACCATATTCACCGGAACTAATGTTCCAAGGAGTTTAAGCGATCCAATGACAAGCAAGTTCCTGCGGTCTGTCCTGGCCATTGCGGTTCTCTCGATCATTATCGGATTGACGATTTCCGCATTTGCCCAAACCGGTAGCGCGGCTGCTCCAGCGGGTGGCGCCAGTTCGCCCGCAGCCCCGGCGACCTCCACCCTTATGGCCACTGGAACCGGCAGCAAGCTGGGGACCATTAACATTGAGCAGGCTGTGGTCGGCAGCAACGAAGGCCAGCGCGATTTTGAAGCTCTGCGAAAGAAGCTGGAACCGAAGCAAAACGAACTGAAGTCGCAGAACGACGAACTCGAAGCCTTGCAGAAGCAATTTCAGACTCAGAGCGACAAGCTGAACGACGACGCGCGAGCCACCCTCCAGAAGCAGATTGAGACCAAGAAGAAATCCTTCGACCGCGCCGTACAGGACGCACAGGAAGATTTTCAGAATCAGCAGAAAGAGATTTTCCAGCGCATTCTGCAGAAAATGGCGCCGGTGATCGTGAAGCACGCGCAGGATAGCGGCTTTGCCATGATCGTGGACACTTCGAATCCGTGGCCGCAAAGCCCGATCCTGTGGTATGGCGAACAAGGCGACATTACCAAGGCGGTCGTGGACCTCTACAACACGCAGTCCGGCGTGCCGGCTCCAGCCGCTTCTGGAGCTGCGACCAAGCCCGCGGGCCCAAGGCCGACGACCGGAGCAACCCCGAAGCCGGCGGCTCCGAAGTCAACCGAACCACCTAAGTAGCGTTTGACGACACCGCGTGTGTCGGAAAAGTTCCAGAAGGCCGCGTCCCACGCGGCCTTTTTTATTTGCTCCGGCTGGTGCCGCGGAGAAGGTTCCGGTGTCCTTAGCATTAACCCGAAATCAAACAGGGAGGACACCATGTTCGAAGCCACAATCGACTCGTCGTGGGACGAGCGTTCACGCCGCGGATTAACCGCTTTGACATCATTTGGCTTGCAGGCCCTCGCGGTCTGCGTGTTGCTGGTCTTGCCTTTGCTGCGGCCGGCGGGCTTGCCTTTGTTCCACTCGTTATCGACGCCGGTTAGCTTGGGAAGACTAGGGGAGCCTCCCGCAGTCAGATCGCACGCGGGTGCGACTACTGCGGTTGCGCGGAGCAATCCAGCGGACATTACTCTGAGAATGCCTACTCAAATTCCACATGGCATACCGACAACCAACGACGAAGGCCCGCCACAAGTTGCGGAGTCCGGTCCTGGCATCTTCGGGACCGCGGGAGGTGGCGAATCGGATGGCGTCCCCAATCTGTTTGGCAACGGTACGCGGCCGGTTCTGCCGGTGGCAGCGCCACCAGTTGTTGCTCTCGTCCGCCTCTCGCACATGAGTGAAGGAGATCTGATCCGCAAGGTGCAGCCCGCGTATCCTGCACTGGCTCGAAGCGCGGGCATTCACGGGGCAGTCGTGCTGAGTGCGATGATCAGCAAGCAAGGAGTCATTGAGAATCTTCGAGTCCTAACCGGCCATCCCATGCTGGTGCCGGCAGCGATTGAGGCGGTTCGCCAGTGGCGATACCGGCCTTACGTCTTAAACAATGAGCCGGTCGAAGTGGAGACTCAGATCACAGTGAACTTCTCGCTGGCGGGGAATTGATTAGCAGGATTGAAAAGGCGGCTGAGAAAATCAGGTGGGAGTAGCCCAAGCGTAACCTGAGGACGCGCGGCGCTCCCGCTATAATCGAGCCCTGTGGCAACAACTGTAGAAACTCTGAGCCGCGTGGCTACGCGCCCCACATGGGCGGAAGTTTCCCTGGACACTCTGCGGCAAAACTTTCGCGCAGTGGTGAAGCATGCCGGCGCGGGTGTGACCGTGTGCGCGGTGGTGAAGGCCGATGCTTACGGCCACGGGGCGGTGGAATGCTCGCGCGCGCTGCAGGCGGAAGGCGCGAAGTGGATGGGAGTTACGTCACTCGATGAAGCCATCCCGCTGCGCGAAGCGGGCGTCGAGTCACGAATCCTGTTGATGACGGGTTTCTGGCGCGGGGAAGAGAGAGAGATCGCTCGTCTGCGGCTTACTCCCACGGTGTGGGAGCCGTGGCATATCGAATGTCTGGAGCATGCCGCGGTGTCTGGCGCGGTGCGGCAGGCAGTGCATTTGAAGGTGGACACAGGGATGGGCCGGCTGGGAGTGTCGCTGGCTGAACTTCCTATTGTGCTAAAGGCTCTCAACGCGGCTCCGCATCTGGTTGTGGAAGGGCTGTCGACGCATCTCGCGTCTTCCGAAATTATGGACGCGCCTTCGGTGGCGGAGCAGGAGCGCCGTTTCGAGGAGGCGCAGCGCATCGTGCGGGCGGCGGGTTTCGATCCCAAGTTCGTGCACATGGCCAATACCAGCGCGCTGATCTCGCGGCGGGAGACGTGGAACAATATGGTGCGTCCGGGCATCGCGCTCTACGGGTATTACCTGCCGTTCCAGCGTGCAGGACGGGAAGTAAGCGGAGGCACACTGCGGCTTCCGGTGAAGCCGGTGCTGACCTGGAAGACGCGCATTCTCTCCATGCGGGACTTCGCCGCCAATCAGGCTCTGGGTTACGGCGGAACTTACGTGACCAAGGCGCCGGCGCACGTGGCGGTGCTGCCCGTGGGCTACGCCGACGGATACAACCGGCAGCTTTCGAATCGCGGCCGGGTGATCGTCCGCGACCACTATGCGCCGATCATCGGCAGCATCTCGATGGACCTTACGCTTGTGGATGTGACCGGGATTCCTGGGATTGCCGTCGGCGACGAGGTGATTTTACTCGGAACGCATGAAGGGTTGAGCGTCGACGCGCTGGAACATGCAAGGTTGGCGAATAGCTCTCCTTACGAGATACTCTGCAACATCTCCAAGCGCGTGCCGCGGAAGTACGGGGCCTAAAGCGCCGCTCACACCGCCTGCCGTTTCTGGGCTTCCATGTACTTGCGCAGGACGGCGTTCATCGTGGTCTGGTAGCCGCGACCGTGCTTGCGGAAAAACGTCAGCACATCGGGATCGACGCGGAGGGTAATCTGCTTCTTAGGCCCGGGCCAGAAGATTGCGTTCTTGAAGAAATCGGGGCCGACCTCGGGCGCGTCGGAAAAGTCTATGTCGGAATCCTGCATCGCATCAACCCGCTTCCAATCTGTCCTGGACCGCCTTTTCGTATTCTTTACATTCACGGCGGCTCGCCTTTCTCAATGATATAACCCGAATGGTGTCCGTGCCACGCTCCACGAAAACCACATGCGCGATACGGCCGCGGATCATCCCGAACCCGGTCCAGCGCTTTTCTCCGTAGTCTTCTCGCACGTCGGGCTCGTAGAAGAACCCGCCGCGAAACATCTCTTCCGCGTCGGCGAAGTCCAAGCCGTGCTTCTGGAGATTTGCACGGTTCTTGGCCTCGTCCCATTCAAACTTATCGAATGTCATTGTAACTCCAATCGTAGCTACACGCAAGCGCTTAAGAGCGGATCTACCAAGAATGATCTTCCGTTCTTTTTGCTTCTGACAGTTCGCTAAAAGTTAGCGGGTCTGAATTCACGCAAGCATCGCACGTGCTCCCGGAGGTCGAAATGGCCTGACCCGCAGATGATGCCTGCCCGAATCCCAAACGCTCTCCTATGCCATCTGATGCCCGTTCCTGCGGTTCGCTGCGGGGAAGCTGATTGTCCGACGAATCGTTTGTTATCCTCAAAGTACATGCCCTCTCGCTACGCACAATGGATGTATGACTGGGAACACAAGCTCACTTCGGTGGACAACAACCGCGTGGTGCGTCCGCTGGAGTGGGGCGTGGAGTGGGCGCGGGACTGGCCTTGCCGGAATGGATCGCGTCCGGGGCAGAGCGTGGATGATCCAGCGAAATTCTTTATCGACTTCAACCGGCGAATCGTGGCAAAGAGCGATGAGTTTTATGCGTACACGCGGCCAACCGACTTCAGGCTGGAGAAGCGTGAGGTGCAGGTTTTCTCCACGCGCGAAGTTCCGGA
>Ga0116121_1000191_pt1 | contig 36010 bp, 33 predicted proteins | sample June2015DPH_13_1_FD_89725 | JGI IMG/M metagenome (GOLD analysis project Ga0116121, IMG submission 89725) | Peatland microbial communities from SPRUCE experiment site at the Marcell Experimental Forest, Minnesota, USA - June2015DPH_13_10 | ecosystem: Environmental > Terrestrial > Soil > Wetlands...
CATCCCCACCGAATCGGCCAACGCTTTTGCCACCGGCCGAAGCCCCCAGCATGCTTCAGTTGCGGCCACGCAGGGGATTCTCAGAATTCTCAGCGAAGACGAGCTCGAAGGGGTGATGGCGCACGAGCTTTCACATGTGCAGAATCGAGACACCCTGACCTGCACTATTGCGGCAACTATCGCCGGCGCAATAACCTGGATCGCCAATATAGTTCAGTGGGGCGCGATGTTCGGCGGCATGGGCGGCCGCAGCAGCAATGATAATCGGGGTGGACTCCTCGGATCGCTCGCCATGGCATTCATCGCCCCCATCGCGGCGCTTATGATCCAGATGGCCATCTCCCGTTCGCGCGAATATGCCGCGGATGAGGCGGGGGCGCGATTGTGCGGAAAACCGCTTTCTCTGGCGAGCGCCTTGCAGCGACTCGAAACTTCGGCGAAAATACAGCCTCTTCAAGGCGGCAACCCGGCTACCGCTTCCCTCTTCATCGTTAATCCCTTCCGGGGCGGCGGCATGCTGTCCATGTTCAGCACCCATCCGCCGATGGAAAAGAGAATTGCAAAGCTGCAGGAACTGGCGAGAATGATGTAGGGGAAAGGCTATCTGGCAGCCCGGAGTTCACTCTTTATCGCAGCATCGAAGAGACGGCGTTTGAGATGGCAGCGAGGCTGTCACGGGCTTCAGGATAATCCGGACGCAAGCGTAATGCTTCGTGATACTGATCGATCGCCTTACCGGTATTCCCTTCAGCGGCCAAGGCGCAGCCGAGGAGAAAATGGCCCTCCGCATCGGAGGGTTCAAGCCGGACTCCCTCCCTGAAATACGCGGCCGCTTCCCGCATGTTTCCAAGCCGGTAACACGCCCTGCCCGCGCCCAGAGGGAACCCCGCGTCGCCTGGATGAGCCCGCTCACCCTCCCGAAAGCGACCGAGCGCTTGATCGAGGCTTCCCTTTTTATACAAGGCAAAGGCGAGATTGTACTGGGCATAGGAATCATTCTTCGATTTGTCGAGAGCGTGACTATACTGGTCGATCGCGCCGTCATAGTTACCCATGCCAAGGAGCGCATTTCCCAGATTGATCCTCGACATGGCTGAGGAGTCGAGCGCGAGAGCGGTCGAATACTCATCGAATGCCGATTGAAGCTTCCCTTCCGTCTCGAAGAGCTTCCCGAGGCTGAGATGTGGTTTCGGATTTTTCGGATTTATCGACAGGGCTTCCCGGAATTTTTCCTCGGCATGAACGAAATCGCCCGCCTCTTCAAAGTTTTTTCCCGCTCTCCAGAGGGAAACATCATCGATAAACTGCTCCTGAATCTTCGCTATCGCGCCCGGCGCCGCGTTGATGAATTCAGGAATATTCGCCGCTCGATCCGGCGAGGTGAACTGCTCAAGGAGCACCGGCGGCGCATCATTGCCGTTTTCATCGACATGGGTGATGAAAAGCTGGGTGTAGGCAGAGTTTGCTTTTGAGGAAAATACGATCCAGCGCGAATTTGATGACCAGCTATGCCAGGAGTTCATGCGGTCGGTATTGCAGCGCATCAGGCGGGGCTCCCCGCCCGACGCCGGCATGAGGTAGAGCCTGCTGTCCGGCTGCAGCAACATGAAACTCTGCGCTTTGCAAAAAACAATCCACTTGCCGTCCGGCGAGAATTTCGGGAAATAATTGCTCATGCCGTCGCCGGAGGCGCCCCGCAACGGTTCCGCCTTTCCGCCGGCGCCGTTATTAAACGGAATGCGGAATAAATCGTACCGGAACAGGGTTTCACGCGTCAGGAATTCCCGGCATTCATCCTCGGAAAGAAGCAGTTTGTTGGTATCGTGTTTTTTCCTCAGGTGATACACCTTGCTCTTTGTAAAAACGAGGTATTTCCCGTCCGCGGTCCATGCGGGATTCGACTGCACGAAGGCGGTATCGTCCGCGCCCGGCAGCGGCGCGAAGGTACGGTCGAGACGGGAGTAAATCAGAATGATTCCCTTGATAGGAAAGAAGAGCTGTGAAAACATGAGGTCGGATCTGGGCACGAACACCGAAATATCCTTGACCGTGCTCGCGACAAACCGTCCGTCCGGGGAAACCTGCGACAGCAGACCGAAGGTGGGTTGCCCGTCTTCGCGCTTGTAGTCGCTCCATGAGATGATGTCGCTGACAGCCAGGCGCATCCGCTTTGCGACGGCGGTAAGGGCGTAGGCCCCCTTGTCATTCCCGTAATCGACATCCATGCCGAGGATGCTGCCGTCCGCCGAAAATGAATGGCAGTTCCCGCACACCGGCAGATTTGTCAGAACTACCGGCGGGAGCCGTTCCTGCGATACGGCGCCAAAGCGCCACCGGATGCGCGAAGGGTCTTTGACCGCATCGGCGAACGGAAGGGTGACTTCACGGTAAAATATTGGATCGTCAACACGGTCTTTCGAGGTCGTGAAGGCGATCTCTCCCCTTCCGAGAACGCGGCCGCCATTCAGGCCTATGACCTTAAGATGCGCAAATGAATCGACGGAATATTTTTTTATCGTTTCCCATTGGGTATTATCCGGTCGCCACTCATTTTTCGCCGTGAATATATTCATGCGTGACGACCCCTTACCGAATCGGATCGATACGAGCCACCGGTCGTTTCGTGACGAGGTATCGCTCCAGCGGACGGTCGGCGACGCGATTTCCGGGGGAAAGATGCAGCTGTCGAGCGGGTTGGTTATCGCGATGGTTCCCGTTCCGGCGCTCCGGTTGCAGGATACGATGATTCGATCAGCCTGAAGGGAGGGAAGGTTGAAAATACAGAAACCCAGCAGAATTGCCGCACAGAGGAAAGCAACAAAAACGATGACGAATCTATTCTTTAATTGAAGCAATAGAACTCCTTGTTATTGAAAGATAATTCTAACCCCGCCCGATTTCGGTAATAATGAAAACAACATGGGATAAACCTGCCGGTCGCCGGTGGGTTCACTTTTTCAGCTCCAATTGCCTGTTTCTGCAAAGAAATGCCCGGCGACATTATTGATCCGTCCGGTGATTATTGAGAGCCTGTAGTTTTCTGAGGTCTCCGGCAATGCCCATTGCCAAAGAGTCGTCGCCCGCTGCTTTTGCAGTATCAATTGCCCGTTGAACAACGTGGATTGCTTCGTCAAGCTGCCCTGTTTTGAGCAATGCATCCCTGAGCGCGCTGATACATCGGAAATCCCGGGGATTGGCTTCCAGAGCTTTTTTGAAATGGATAATCGCCTCATCAGGATACCCTGCCTGCATCAGGCCGAATCCAAGATTGCCTTGTGCATCTGCATTACCGGGTTCGATTTGCAGCGCCCGCCGGAGATGCCCGATTCCCTCTTCCACCTGCCCGATCTGGAGAAAGGCACGGCCGATATTGACATGTGCCGGGGTATAATTTGAATCGAGTTCCAATACTATCCGGTATTGGGCGATGCCTTCCTGAATCTGCCCGGTTTGCATGAAAGTATTACCGAGATCATAGTGAGCGACCGTTAGATTGGGGTCAAACTTCAAAGCCCGTCGATATTGTTCCATGCCATTCTGCGCCAGACCGGCCTCCATGTATGCATTGCCGAGATTAATATAGGCGGATGTGAACGTTGAATCGATTGCCAATGCAGCCCGGTATTGGAAGATGCCCTCATCGGTTCGTCCGGCCTGCATCAAAGCGTTTCCTAAATTAACATGGGCAAGGACATAGCCGGGTTTGATTTCTATCGTGTTCCTGAATTGATCGATGGCTTCGTTAACATGTCCTTGTTGCAACAAATCGTTGCCAAAGTTATAATGGACCATCCAGCAGGCCGGGTTCCCCTGCAGCGTCCTCTTATATACCGTGTCAGCGTCAACATACATGCGGCTTTGGTTCCACGTCAGCATTCCGAGAACCACCAGTAAAATCCCACAGAACGCCAATTTCAGTTGGCGTTTTCGGGCGCTTAAATATTCCGCCGCCCTGTCCATTCCGGCTGCCGCCAGAACGATAGGTCCCATGCAGGCAAGATATTGGAAATGGTCCGCAACAAACGAATAACGAAACGGGTAAACATTAAAAAAACCCAATGCGGGGAAAAGCATTGCCACAAAATACAGAAACCCTGCCAGGGGAGCTCTCGACCATCGCCGAACTGCCCAGAGAGATCCGGCAAGCATGAGCGCCGCAAAGGGGAAAAAGTACTGCCACAACGCCGCCTTATTAATATTCCAGCGAGGATAGATAAAAATCAGGTTTACCGGCCAGAGCAGTTTTCCAAGATAAAACCAGATCGCACGACCTGCGATTAAGATTCGTTCGATGATGAAAAATTCGAAATCATGGGGAAAATCTTTGCCGATAACAAACCTTTGCTCCACCCAGGAGGTGAATAAGCCGGATGCAATGCCGATCAGAAAAAAAGGCAACAGCGGTACTACATCACGCGACCAGGCAACCCTCCCCCGCTTCCACCAGAAAACCACGAGAAGAGCTACCGGAAGCGGAGCAATCACGGACTTGGACATGAGGCCAAGCATGAAAAATCCCGCGGCAACCGCGTAATACTTCCGGTTTCTATCGCTATCGAATTTTAAATAGGCAAGTGCCGAACCGAGAAAAAATATTGTCGAAAGCGTGTTCTTAAGCTCCGAGATCCACGCTACCGACTCCACCTGCACGGGATGCAGAACAAAGATTCCCGCCGCCAACCATGCGCCGCGTATTTGCAAACGTTTGAGAATTTTTACCAGCAGAAATGCGGAAAAGAGATGCAGCAGAATATTGATCCAATGATATCCCCGTGTCGCATCGCCCCAGAGACGATACTCCAACCAGAAGACGCTATGAACAACCGGATAATACTGCTGTGTCGCTCCGGGATGCAGCCATATACGGCCAAGCCCCTGCAGGGATCGAAGCTCCGGCTTCGTCATATGCCCCGCGTCATCCCAGATCGGCGCGCCGTTCCATGCCGGCTGGTAGGCGACAAAGGTAAGTACGACCAGTAGGGGCCAGAGGATCCAATCTCGATTCAAAAGCCACGGCAAGGAACGCTCATCGTTTTTCCCGAACCGAAGCCGGAATGATTTGTGAGAGCTTGTTTCCGGCTTAAGTCTCGCTTTTTCTGGCTTTTTCAATCTTTTTACGCCCGCTTGGATTTTTCAAGGTATTCAGAAAAAATGCATAACCCGGTGAAATCACTGATGGAAAATATCTCTTTGAAGGATAAAAAATTCCTCTGAACTCTCCCTTCATCATTTATTTAAAGCTGGTGAAGGATTATCACCATAACCATGTATTGTTCTGAAATCTAATCATAGTGTAAAGAAAAGCCCGCCTGAATAAGCGGGCTCTCCCTGCTGATTAAAAACCTGATGATGGCCAAAAGGCTGGTTATAAATTCGCCGAAATCTTAGCCGTCCACATCCAGTCATTCGGGAAAATAAGCATTTCATAAAAGCCAGGATACCCATCACTATAGTTGGGCCGGGAATGGTCACGAGCGCATTGAATAGTAATGGCCACGTTGGGGGTGATCGTTTTTTTGAGATAAACCGACCATTTCCAGATGGTGGTCGAGTACTCTACAGCTTCGCCGGTTCCGTTCACCTGATTATAAGTCACGACCTGAGGACCTGGAACAGGAAGACAACTCGATGCTGATGATCCCACAAGAAGGCTCTGGTTATACGTACTGGTGCTGAGCGGGTTCGAATAGTGCTCAAACTCGATATTCAACATATCAAGGATCTTGAACGTCGGCAGATAAAACCCGAACATTACCGGGATTCTCTGGGAGATATTGTCGTAATAGTACGAATAATTCTCGGTCCCGATGATTGCCCCTTCGCCGTACAGTTTAAGGTCTTCGCTTCCCAACATCCGGCCGAAGTCGCCCAGGAGGGGTTTGGGGTCTAAGGTCAGCCGCGCCATGGGCTTGATGGCCTTGAACGTATAATAGGAAGTGTCAAAGGTAGTATCTCCGTTCTTAATCGCTTGTACTGTTTGAATGATATTCCCGGAAGCATCCCTGATGGCATTAGAAGGATCGACAGGCGTGGTGTTGTTAGCATTGACCGATAGATAATTGGCAAAATCAACACCCGCGCCGAAATCAATCACTTTGGCGAAATTGCAGTCTCCAACATAGGCCAGCGAAAAAGCCCCGTAAGGCCAGGTTGCGGCTTGCTCCAAAAGCATAAAATCGTTGGAGATCTGTATCTGATCGAGGTTCAGTTTGATGGATGCCTTCGCCCCGAGCAGGTCCGCGGCCGGGAAATCGAAAGTATTCATAAGAAGGCCGGGGTAGGTAAACGATCTGAACATATACTCGCCAAGGTTACGAGATTCAGGATTATACTTGTAAGGAAAATAACCGGCAGTGAGTTTCGCGAAAACCTTATCCGTCGTGTCTCCGAATGAATAGGTTCCATCGGCTTCGGTAACCCATACGGAGAATTGCTGTTCGGTAGATTGTCGGCTTGGTGCACCGACATTCGCGACGGGATTAGCATTCCACATTTTCCCTTCAATGCCGGCAATGAGTTTCATATTCTCGCTGAGGTTCGCGATAAAACCGCTTCCGGCATAGACCTGATGATCCCAATAATGGTCGAAGTAGTTACCGTTGTAACAACCTTGCTCGACCTGGCCGAATTCGTAGGATCCAAAACCGGTGAACTGGATATTTTTGATGCTCAAACCCGTATCATCCGCAACAGTCAACTCTACGATTCCCAACAGCATGCCGCATACCGCCATCACAACAACCGGGACCTTACGCTTTCTCCTCATAGCGCCGCTATCCTTTCATCAGCAATGGTTTATAAAGGAATGCACGGCATAGGCCTCTTTCAAGGCTATGCCGTGCGATTGATATGTTCGATAAAGCTATTTTACGAAAGCCATCACGCGCGAAACCGACCCTGCAGGAGTATTCAACCGTACCAGGTATGTGCCGCCATGCACCGCTCCCGCTCCCCGACCGGTAACAGCGTACCATCCCGGCTGCGAAGCGGAAATCGACGCAATCTGCCTGCCCTGCATATCGAAAACCTGCACCATGCTACGAGCAAGGGGAATAAAAATTTCATTGCCCCGGATGCTCATACGGTTGCCAAGCTGGGCGGCGATCGCCGCGTTGTCCTGCGGCGGCCGGACGGAAGTGAAATTTGCCGATTCCATCAGCACATGTACGGTGCCATCACTCGGGATACTTGGAGCGTAAAGACTGTCGGATACTGTTGCGTTGGTATCAACATCCCCCCCCCCCGTGATGGGCGCGTTGGCCGTATCGTTGATATTATTATTTTTCAGCCACCCGTGCAGCCACAAGTTCCGGACCCTGAATTGTGCAGTATTCGGTTGTCCAAGATCGCTCCATTTGATATCGCCGGAAGCCGCTCCACCGCCGGTATTAAGAAGAACAACGGCGTATTTTTTGTATTCTGCGGTATCGTTCCCTGGTACCTGGAGTTTCTTGACGACGACCTGAATACTTCCACTTGTCCGCACAATTCTCCCCTGGTAGCCGAGAGAGTCCTGATCCACCGCAATGACCTCACGGTTGGACAAAATTGAAAAGACTTCTTGGCTCATTGCGGGAGTATTGTTCCCCATCAAGAGCGGCGCCGCGGCAATACACCACATGTCCATATGCGATTGATTTACGGTAGGCGACAATGCTACGCCATTAAAACTATTGCCGATCTCGAGCATATCCGGATCGTTCCAGCCGCCCGGCCCGGCATATTGGGATATCCCCATGGTAACGCTCCAATTGCTGTAAATACTGCCCCATTGAGCGGTAATATCCCCCGATATACGCCACAGATGTCCGCAGGTATCCCCCCACGTCCAGACGTTATATTCCCCCCACTGACAGAGGCTGAAGGTCATTTTGTGGAGCTTTATAAGAGCGCTGGCATTAGCCGAGTCGGCATAGACGGTTGAGTCGGCATGATCGAGGGCGTGCCCCATCCTTGAATAGAGCGTCGCCGAGCCTGCTCCGTTTAGATATTGACTCGGTACATTGCACCAGTCTTCCTTCAGATAATCAAAACCCCATTGAACATACTGGAGAGCGTCGATGGATTCATACCCGTAACTGCCGATATAGCCGGCGCACGTTTCGGTCCCGCAGCAGGAGTAAATGCCGGCCTTGAGACCCAATTTGTGAAGTGTGTCGGTAAGCCAGTAGAACCCATGAGGAAATCTGCTTGAATTAACTATTGGCACTCCCGCTGCGGTGCGACCGGGAGTCGCCGGCCAACAATCGTCCAAATTGATGAATTTATAGCCCACGCTCTGGAGACTGATCTGCTTACCTTCCCAGTTCGCCGGCCACACTTTCACCAATGAAGCCGCGACCGCCATCACATTGGCCTCGTTAATACCGTTACAGGCGAAGTAATTCCACGTACTGAATCCCATTGGCGGCGTGCGAGAACCGCCATCCTGCAACGCGAAAATATAGACCGGCAAAAGCAGCAGTGCAACTCCCGCCGATAGTAACGCCTTCCTTCCCCTTCCGGTAACCATACACCCCTCCTCGATGAAAGATTTATATAACTGACTTTGCCTAAATCCCCTTATAATAATGGAAACAGCCATTTAATGCCCCTTCCAAAGGCAGGTGATGAGTGCAGAATAATGCCTTTTCTTCGGGTTATTTTACGATCTCTAACCATATTGGAGTCTTCGTATGACCCGTATGATATGAATATATATAATTCCATTGAAAAAATAATTCTTTTTTAAAAGAATTTTATGAAGGGGAATTCGCCTATCCAACCATGCTTTTAAGCAGTGCTATCTCCCCCGGCCACAAGCTTTCGTCGATGGTTTCGAGAACGAGGGGGATATCTTCGAACCGCTCGTCGCGCATGAGGAAGCGGAAAGCATCGAGCCCCAGATTTCCCTTGCCGATGCTCTGATGGCGATCCAGATGGCTCCCAAGAGTGAATAAGGCATCGTTCAGATGAACCCCGCGCAGATACCTGAACCCTACCGTGGCATCGAGTGACTGCATAACCGCGCCGTAGCTCTTCTTTGTCCGCAAATCGTACCCCGCGGCAAAGGCGTGGCAGGTATCGAGACAGAAGCCGACACGCGATTTATCGGCAACGAGCCCGATCATAAAAGCGATCTGCTCGAAGGAGCGTCCGACGTTCGATCCTTGACCCGCCGTATTTTCGAAGACAACGGTTACGCCCTCGGTTTCCTTATGGGCGCGGTTCACCGCTTCGGCTATCTGTCGCATGCACGCCTCCTCGGTTACAAGCCTCAGATGGCTCCCCGGATGGATATTGAGCAGCGGTAAACCTATCCGACTGCACCGGCGCAATTCATCGACAAATGCCGAATACGATTTATCATAGGCAGCCCGGTCGGGGTTACCAAGATTAATGAGGTAGCCGCCGTGCGCCAGCGCCTGCTTCGGCGAATAACCACACTCCTTCAGATTTGTCCTGAACGTAGTAACGACTTCATCCGTATAGGGAGCCGCGTTCCACTGCCGCTGATTTTTAGTGAAGAGACCGAAGCCGGTAGCGCCGAGCGCTTGGGCATTATGTGGTGCATTCTGAACTCCGCCAGCTATGGAAACATGTGGACCAATGTATTTCATGGTAAATGGATCCTCTCATCACAATAAAATAAAGGGGACTTATATTCTTAACTCCCTAAATCTGCATTTATTAAGAAATCATCCCATCCAACCTCAAAATCACCAAAACACTACTAATTTAAAATCAATAAGTTATAAAATCAAGGAAGTTAAGAATATAAGTCCCAAATAAAGGGTTATAAGGCAATGCTCATCAGAAGGGCATCTTCCTGCGAATGGTAATAACCTTTCCGCACCGAATCGACATGAAATCCGATGGATCCATAGCACGCCTGCGCAGCGTTATTTCCGGCACGGACCTCAAGGAGCGCTCTTTTTCCACCGCGCTTCTTTGCCTCGTGAAGCGAATGCCGAAGCAGCAATCGCGCACAACCCTGGCGGCGGAAATCCGGATGCGTACCGACCTTATCGATCTCAAGTTCGTCAATAATAAATCGAGCGAGAACGAAAGAGCAGAGCGCACGATCAAAGGCGCGTCGAAGCAGGAAATGGAAGGCGGACGTGTCTGCAAGCGCGGAAGCGACATTTTTTTCCGACCAAGGGTGTTGCTCACAAAGTGTCGACAGGGCAAACAATTCCACCGCCTCGACACCCGTCGCAGGAGTTATGATAAACTTTCCCGCAAGGAACGAACCATCGCGTATTTTCGATGATCTGATGCATTTTGACGTTTCATCGCGCATAAATTATCTTATTCATTCTTTCTCGCGGGGAAACGATTCCCCGTCAAAGCTCAAAGCAAAGTGTTTAATTATCGATAATCATTGCGTTACTCAGCATTTTCAATTACTGCCCCCCGCCACCTTTATCAAAGGAGTGTCAGCATGAAATCACGGATGTTCGGTATTGTTCTCGGTTCGGCGGTTACCGCTTTTCTTATCGGCTGCGCCCAGGCTCCGGACCAGGCGATCCGCGATGCGAAGAGCGCCCTTGACTCGGCGCAAAGCATGGGCGCCGAGCAATACGCCCTTGCGCAATTCAAAGCGGCGGAGATCTCCTACGACCTCGCCATGAAGCAGATTGCCCAGGAAAACCGAAAATTGCCGTTCATGCGAAAATATACTAAAATCTCCGAAACACTGGCGAGCGCCATCAAAGCGGCCCAGAGCGCCCAGGAGGAAGTTGCAACCGCTAAGACTCAACTTAAGGGCGAGGTAAATGCTCTGATCGACCGGACCCGTTCGCAGGCGGACAGCATCGGCGCCATGCTTAAAACCGTTGTCAAGAACAAGAAAAATAAGGCGGTCGATTCCCTCAAAGCCGGCCTCGAATTGATTATGTCTACCGTGAAAGAGGCTGAGGATGCAAGAGACTCTGATAACCTCTTGGTGGCAAAAGAAAAGGCAACCATAGCCCAGGAAAAAATGGCGACCCTTATGACAGCCGCCGGGAAATTTTCCCCGGCAAAAAAGGGAAAAACCTCCCCGAAAAAGAAATAAACCTTAAAACCGCGGTTGGACGGAATAACAAATGCCGGATGAGGAGCGTCCTCATCCGGCATTTGTTGTAATTACACGATGACAGGGCGTCGCATGATCAGGATGCAGGACGCTTCACCCCGAGCATCATTCTAAATGCAGCTTCATCAATTATCGCGACGCCGAGTTTTTCTGCCTTGTCAATTTTCGAACCGGGGTCCGCGCCGGCGACGACATAATCGGTTTTTCGGCTGACGCCCGAGTTCACCTTGCCGCCGCGGCGTTCTATTTCGGAGGCGGCCTCCTCGCGCGTATACGCCTCGAGCGTTCCCGTCAGGACAAATGTTTTTCCCTTAAAAAGAGGGGAATAATCTTTCCCTTTTTCCGGCAATAGGGCAAGGCCTTTAGTATTCACCCCAAAACCGCGCAGCCGCTCGATGACCGCGCGGTTCTCCTCCCGCTCAAAGTAAATTCGGATGCTTTGCGCCATTGCATCTCCTATCCCCTCCATCCCGGAGAGAGTCTCCTCGGTCATGGCATACAGGTCGGCAATATCGCTGACGTGGTGCGCCAGCAGTTTCGCCGCCTGGGCGCCGATCATGCGAATGCCGAGGCCGTGCAGCAGGCGATCGAGCGACGCAGCCTTTGAGGCATCAATGGCTGCAATGATGTTATCCGCGCTCTTGTCCCCCATCCGTTCGAGCGCTGCAAGCTCCTCGCGGGCGAGGGTGTATAGATCGGCGACATCGTGTAAACGCCCGATTTTCAGGAGCCGACCGAGAAGTGCACCTCCCATGCCCTGAATATCCATGCATGGGCGGGAAACAAAGTGGTTAAGGGATGCGAACAACTGCGCGGGACAGGAGCCGCTCACGCAACGGAGCGCCACCTCATCCCGCAGGCGGCCGAGCATCGCGCCGCACGATGGACAGCGGCTTGGAGGAGTGAAGGAAACGCTTGTCGCGGAACGTTTCTCTACGATGACCCGTACTACTTTGGGAATGATCTCCCCTCCTTTTTCAATTTCGACGTAATCTCCGACGCGGATATCGAGACGTTCGATTTCGTCATAGTTGTGCAATGTGGCATGCTTGATGGTGGTGCCGGCGAGAAAGATCGGTGAAAGGTTCGCGACCGGCGTCACCACGCCAGTCCGGCCCACACCGGCGTCAATGCTCTCGATCCGCGTTATCGCCGTCTGCGGTTGATACTTATAGGCGATGACCCACCGGGGCGCCTTGGCGGTCGTCCCGAGCAAACCGTGTTGACCGAGGTCATTGACTTTGAAAACTATCCCGTCGACCGGAAAATCGAGATCGCGGCGTTTTTCATCCCATTCGCCGCAAAAGCGGTCGATCTCCTCCGCGCGGTGCAGTTCGGATGAATGGACCACAACAGGGAAACCGAGTTTTGAGAGTTTCGCGAGATTGCTTAAATGGGAACCGGTCTCCTGTTTAGAAAGCAAATAGTAGGCGCAAAAGCTTAAGCGACGACGGGAGACTTCCGCGGAATCGAGGAGTTTCAGGGTTCCTGCCGTGGTATTGCGCGGATTCTGCATCGGCTTCTGTCCGTTCTCCATAAGCTGGTCGTTGAGCCGCCTGAAATTCGTAAAAGTCATGAATACTTCACCCCTGATCTCAAGCGTAGAGCGGTCCTCAATGACAAGCGGAATACCGCGGATGGTGCGGATGTTCTGCGTCACGTCGTCGCCGGTAACGCCGTCACCCCGGGTGACGCCCTGCACGAGCCCGCCGTTTGCATACAGGAGGGAACTCGCGATGCCGTCTACCTTGAGTTCGCCGACAAAGGAGATTCCGGCGCCCGGCAAAAGCCTGCTGCAGCGGCCGACCCACTCCCGAATTTCTTCAATGGAATAGGTATTTTCGATGCTCATCATGGGGACGGCATGCCGTATCTTCGTAAACTCTTTTGCCAAATCGCTGCCGATGCGTTTGGTGGGCGAATCGGGGAGATCGAAGGCGGGATTTTCCTGTTCAAGCCGGATCAACTCGCGGTAGAGCGCGTCGTATTCCGAATCTGAAACAAGCGATTCGCCGCGACCGTAGTAGGCGACATCCAGCGCGCGGATCTTCTGGCGCAGGTTGTCTATTCGATTTTTAATGGCCGCTGCCGTCATTCGATCGACTCGCCCGAAGGAGCGCTTCTCCGGTCGTGCTGCAATGCGCAACGACGAGGCGGGGAATCCCCCGGCATTATAATACCGTTTGCAAACTTTAGAGCGCCACGATGGCTATTAAAAAAGCGGTTTCCCCGTCATGTCAACTGGCTGTTCAATACCGAGAAGCTTGAGCACGGTCGGCGCCACGTCGCAGAGCATACCGTCTTCACGCAATGGGAACGATCCGGCGCCGATGATCGTAAACGGCACCGGGTTGGTCGTATGAGCGGTCATGGGAGAGCCATCTTCGAGTTTCGTCTGCTCGGCGTTGCCGTGGTCCGCCATGAGAATGCTTACGCCGCCTTGCGCCGCGACCGCTTCCGCTACGTCATGAACGCAGGCGTCCACCGTCTCGACCGCCTTGATTATCGCATCATAGACGCCGGTATGGCCAACCATGTCGCCGTTGGCAAAGTTGCAGATAACGACATCATATGTTCCGCTGTTTATGGCTCCAACAAGCCGATCTCGCACCTCGAAGGCGCTCATCTCGGGCTTCAGGTCATAGGTCGCAACCTTGGGACTGGGGATCAGAATACGGTCTTCGCCCGGAAACGGATCGTTGCGCAGGCTGTTGAAAAAGAAGGTGACATGCGCATATTTCTCGGTTTCGGCGCAGCGAAGCTGTTTGAGCCCGCATCTGGAAAGTACCTCTCCAAGAATATTCCGGTTCTCAGTTTCGGGGTATGCCTCCTCGAAATGACCATGGTCGTAATAGTGGGTCATCGCAATGAAACAGGGAAGCATGAAGGGCCGGGAAAACTGCGTGAACTCCGGCTCGACAAAGGCCTTGGTTAATTGACGGGTACGATCGAACCTAAAGTTGAAGAAGATGAAGGCGTCTTTCGGACCAGCGCCCTTGTACCCGAATAGACGCGGCTTGATAAATTCGTCAGTCTCCCCCGCGGCATAGGCGGATGCGATCGCTTCGCGCCAGTCTGCGAGGAGCATGCCTTCGCCCTGTATCACCGCGCGATAGGCGCGTTCGGTGCGGTCCCACCGGTTGTCGCGGTCCATGGCAAAGTACCGCCCAATCACGGTGACGATCCTGCCGATACCCGTTTTCCGAATACCTTGCTCAAGGAGATCCAGATGCTCGACCGCCGATTTGGGCGGCGTATCGCGGCCGTCGGTAATCGCGTGGATCACCACGCGGTCGAACTTCTGCGCCTTGCACAGTTCAAGCAGCGCGACACAGTGGCGGGTCACCGCATGCACGCCTTCCTCCTGAATCAGACCCATCAGGTGCAGAGTGCTGTTGTTCGTCTTCGCGAAGTTTATTGCCTTGAGGAATGCGGCGTTCGTGAAAAAGTCGCCGTCGGATACCGATTTGTCGATGCGGGTAAGGCTTTGATAAACGATCCGTCCCGCGCCGATATTCAGATGCCCTACTTCGCTGTTGCCCTGATAGCCGGCCGGCAGCCCGGCTGCCAAACCCGAGGTCTTGATGAGCGTGGTCGGAAAATTCTTTTCATACGCATCGGTGAATGGCGTCTTCGCCATATAAATGGCGTTCGACGGTTCATCCCTGCCCTTACCCCACCCATCCCGAATAACCAAGCAAATCGGCCTCATGCAGAGCACTCCTTAATCTGATCGTTCATCGTTTTCGGAAGGTTTTTAAATATACCTGAATCCGCTCATTATAAAGAGCGGGACGCCGTGGGTACTATGCATACATGGTATTTTCCTTTTCTTCCTATCCTCTCTTAAAACCGCGAAAAAACGTATGTCTGAACTTGCTTCCTACACCTTCCTTACCGCAACCGACTGGGAGGCACGGATCAAGGAAGCCGACCTCCTTGCCGCCTCGTGTCAGCTATGTCCGCGCCACTGCGGGGTCAACCGATTCGAAGATGAACGGGGCTTCTGCGACGCACCGGGGGAACTGGTCGTATCGAGTATCTTTCCCCATCACGGCGAAGAGCCGCCGATCTCGGGCAGCAGGGGATCGGGAACGGTTTTTTTTACCTACTGCACACTTAAGTGCCTTTTCTGCCAGAACTACGAGCTCTCCCATCAGGCCGTCGGCGCCCGACTTACCCCCGCAACTTTAGCCGAAAAAATGCTCGGCCTCGAAGCACAGGGGTGCCACAATATCAATCTGGTGACCGCAACCCACTTTTTGCCCTGGGTTCTGCGGGCGCTCCGCGAGGCCGCGCTCAAAGGATTGTCCGTGCCAATCGTTTACAACTGCGGAGGCTACGAACTCACGAAGGCGCTGTCGCTCCTTACCGGCATCGTCGACCTCTATCTTCCCGACATGAAGTTTGGGGACAACGCATCGGCCTACCGTTACTCGGCAGCGGGAGATTATGTGATCGTGAACCGGGCGGCGATATGCGAGATGTTCCGGCAGGTCGGACCCCTGCGCATGGATCACGTCGGCATCGCTCGTCGCGGTCTCTGCATCCGGCATCTCGTGCTGCCTGAGGGCAAGGCCGGCACCGAGACAATCATCAACTATCTGGAGTCAATATTCGACCCGCACGATCTGTATATCAGCCTTATGGCTCAGTACCGGCCCTTGTTCCGCGCCGCGGAACGCCCGGAGATCGATCGCCATGTGACTTTTGACGAGTATGAACCCCTCAGGCAACGCTTGATCGAAAGCGGATTCAACGGATTTTATCAGGAAATTGGAGCAATGGACGATTCGTTCGTCATCAATTTCAAGAAGCAGAAAGAAGAGCGGCTGCGAGGCAGTGAGCTGAAATCAAAAGGCCTTTGACGAAAATGACCTGCTCCGGCGGACTAAAACAACTGATTCGTTTTTGCTTCGCGGCGATCAAGCCGTCTTTCCGCCCTGGCAGCCTGTTTGTCAACAACCGTCATGAAAAACCGGGCAACTCCATAGATGATTCGCAAAACAGCGAGGATCGCCACTACCCGCCCGTACCACGGTCGATTACGTTTCCGGAACATAGGCTCGCCTTTTCATATTTTTAAGTTTCATATAACAATATACTTTTCTTTTTGACCGATCGCGAAAATGACCAAACCCGCGCTCACTCCCGCCATGATCCGCCGATTGCGCGCTACCGTATACGATAATTTCCGGAACCATGGTCGTACGCTTCCCTGGAGAACCGATTTCGATTCATACCACATTTTTGTTTCTGAGGTGATGCTGCAGCAAACGCAGGTAGACCGCGTGGTTATGAAGTTCGAGGCATTCATCGACCGGTTTCCCGATTTTGCCGCCCTCGCTTCAGCGCCGCTCAAGGAGATTTTTGCTCTCTGGCAGGGACTCGGGTATAATCGCCGCGCCTTGAACCTGAAGCAGGCGGCGGAGGCGGTACTACGGGAACACGGCGGTGCACTGCCCACAACTCCTGAGGCGCTTTCGACCCTTCCCGGCATCGGCAGAGCGACGGCTGCATCCATAGTCGCTTTTGCTTTCAACCGGCCGACGATCTTCCTTGAGACCAATATTCGCACGGTGCTCATCCATTATTTCTTTCATGATGCAGCTTCGGTCTCCGATGCCGAACTCCTCCCGCTTGCAGAAGCGCTGATTGATAAGCGAAATCCGCGCAAATGGTACTCTGCGCTCATGGACTATGGAACTTCGCTGAAGAAACTTCACGGCAACGCCTCGCGCCGCAGCGCCCACTATAAAGCGCAGGGCAGCTTCGAAGGATCGCGGCGGCAGAAGCGGGGAAGGATACTGAAATTACTTTTAAATAATAATTCCCTTAATGTAAAACAAATTGCTGATGCCCTTGCAATCGATTCAACCTTGTGTAATGGGATTCTCGACGAACTGGTCAAAGATGGAATAATCAGTAAAACCCGGGGACGATATCGAATCGCTTAACTATACTTACCTTTATTATTTTACTTTTACAATATTACAGATGGAAATATAAAATTTTGGCATTCCGGCAATACCAACGCCTTTCATCCTTCCACCTTTTCATGTATTTTAGTCTCAATGAAAATCCCCCCCTCTTTCGGCCTCTACGTCATCTTGACCGATCCGGTCAAGGGCTATGAATATATGACGAAATTTTTTGTTGATCACCGGATTGCCTGCATCCAGCTCCGCATGAAAAAGGAACCGTTTAGGGTCATCAAAACCACCGCCGAGAAGCTCCGCACGATCACCGCAAATACCTCCTCGCTGCTTATCATCAACGACTATCCAGAGATCGCGGCGGAAGTCGGCGCCGACGGCGTGCATATCGGTCAGACCGACCGACCCTACGGTGAGGCGAGGATGGTCATGGGGCCTCATGCCGTGATCGGCCTCTCCACCCACTCACCTGAGCAGACCATTGCCGCATGCATCATGCGCCCCGACTACATCGGTATAGGCCCGGTTTACCCGACGCCGACAAAGGAGAAGGCGGATCCGGTCATCGGTATTACAGGTTTACAGACGATGCTATCGGCCGCGACGGTGCCCGCCGTCGCTATCGGGGGAATTGATCTATCCAACCTGCGGGAAGTGCTTGAAGCGGGGGCGCAGAATTTCTGCATGATGCGGCAGCTCATGCAGGCGGAACATCCCGAAAAAGTGCTGCGGGAAGTGGAAAAAATCCGCAATGAGTATTTGGTCAAATAAATCAATCACCCTTTATCATTGTTCTTTTTAACCAACTGGAATGGCGTCTTAGGATACGTTTTTTTTAAAAACTATTCGTCCGCCAAGAATCGTTTCCCGCGCAAACCCCTTGAGCGGGAACCCCTCGAACGCCGTGTTGCGCGACTTCGAAAAAAAGTGGCATGACTCCACTTTCCATGAAGCAGTTGGATCGATGACCGTGACGTCCGCCGGCGCCCCGACCGTGAGCGTCCCGCCTGGCAGGTTCAGGATCCTGTTCGGATTGAGGCTCATCTTTTCCACCACATCGGCAGGCATGAGAATATCCTTATCGACAAGGTACGTCAGGACCGCGGCGAGCGATGTTTCGAGCCCCACCACGCCGAACGCAGCGGCATCGAACTCCACATCCTTCTCTTCCGACACATGCGGCGCATGGTCACTCGCGATAACGTCGATCGTGCCATCGGCGAGGCCCTCGATGATCGCCCGGCGGTCGCGATCGGTGCGCAATGGCGGATTCATTTTCTTATTCGTGTCGTACATGCCGACATCGATATCGGTAAGCGTAAAATAGTGCGGGCAGGTTTCGGCAGTCAGCCGCACACCGCGTTTTTTTGCATCACGGATCATCCGTACGCAGCCCGCCGTTGATACGTGCGCGATATGGATCCGGGCTCCCGTATACTCGGCCATGAGAATATCCCGTGCGGTTACGATCTCTTCGGCAATGGTTGGAATACCCCGTATGCCGAGGCGGGTGGAGACGACCCCTTCGTTCATGTGTCCGCGATAACTCAAGACCTTGTCCTCGCAGTGGCAGATGATCGGTGTATCGAACGACTTGGAGTAGTTGAGCGCATTGCGCATGATGTTCGATTTGGCAACCGAGACGCCATCATCCGAAAACGCACAGGCTCCGACCGCAACCATTTCGCCAAACGGGGCAAGCTCTTCACCCTCGGAATTTTTCGTTATGGCGCCGATCGGAAACACGCGGCTGGCACACCCTTCCGCGCGCTGGATCACATAGCGGATTTTCGACTCTTCGTCAAGCACCGGGTTGGTATTGGGCATGCAGGCCACCGCCGTAAAACCGCCCGCCGCCGCCGCCTGCGTCCCGCTGGCAACGGTCTCCTTGTCCTCCCTGCCAGGTTCGCGAAGATGCACATGCATATCCATGAGACCCGGCACGACCCAAGCGCCCTGTGCATCGATCGTTACCGCTGTATCGAATACACCGGGAATGTCGCGGGAAACCGCGGCGATCGTTCCATTATCAATCACGACATTCAAAATGTCGTCGACCCCATTTGCCGGATCGATCACCCTGCCGTTCTTGATCACTATCCGCGGAAGCGGTTGCGATCCATCAATGGGAAAGATGGTCGCGCCATTATCCCTGTTAACCATTTTCGCCGCCCCCAAGCAGATACAGCACCGCCATGCGCACCGCGACCCCGTTGGTCACCTGTTCGAGAATCACCGAGTTCGGGCCATCCGCCACGTTCGAGGCCAGTTCGATACCTCGGTTGATGGGACCGGGGTGCATGATGAGAACGTTTTTCGAGAGACCGGAAAGCCGGTCGAGGTCGAGGCCGAACCGCTCGCGATATTCCCGGATGGAGGGAAAGGTACCGCTTGATTGACGCTCAAGCTGAAGTCGGAGCAACATGACCACATCGGCGCCGTTAAGAGCTTCGTCGAGGTTATCGGTCACCGGCACTCCGAGGCTTTCGGGGTGCTGCGGCAAGAGCGTATGAGGACCGCACAGCACCACTTCCATGCCCATGGTTTTCATGCCCCATGCGTTGGACCGGGCCACCCGTGAGTGAAAGATATCGCCGACAATGGCAACTTTGAGACCTTCGAGCCGCCCGATTTTCTGCCGGATTGTCAACATGTCGAGGAGCGCCTGAGTAGGGTGCTCGTGAAGCCCGTCTCCGGCATTGATAATCACCGCATTCGTGCACTGGGTCAGAAAAAAGGGAACGCCGGCCGCGTCGTGCCGGACCACCACCATATCGATTTTCATGGCCTCGATATTCCGGATCGTGTCGCGAAGCGTTTCGCCTTTGCTTACCGAGCTGATCGAAACGGAGAAATTCACCGGGGAAGCGGAGAGGCGTTTTTCGGCGAGTTCGAAAGAGATACGCGTCCGGGTACTGCCTTCATAAAACAGATTCACGATGGTTTTGCCCCGCAGGGTCGGAACTACGGGGATTTCGCGGCTAAGCACCTCGAAAAAGGAGTCCGCCGTGTCCAGTATGAGGGTAATGTCGTCGCGCGAAACGCCATCAAGACCAAGAAGATGCCGGATGGTAAGCGCCATTAATCAATCGTCCTTTTCGAGTTCCATGAGCCAGATTGAGTCCTCGCCATCAAGCTCCTCCACCTTGAGACTCACCTCCTGGTTGGCTTGCGTCTTGAGTACGGTTCCGGCATAGTCCGCCTGGATCGGCAGCTCGCGATTGCCGCGATCGATGATCACCGCCAGCTGAATAGATTTCGGCCGACCGAAGTCCATGAGCGCATCGAGTGCGGCGCGTATGGTCCGTCCGGTAAAAAGTACGTCATCGACCAGCACAACGGAGACCCCGTTGATGTCGAAGGGAATATCGGTGATCTGAACTCGGGGTTGCCGGAAAGCTTTGCGGTAATCATCGCGATAAAGCGTAATATCAAGGACACCGGTCGCCAGATCGGTTTTTTCGATTTCATTGATCTTCCGTGCGATACGGCGCGCCAGAAAGATACCACGCGTCTGCATGCCGACGATGCCAATTTTGGTAAGGTCACGGTTATGCTCGATAATCTGATGCGTAATCCGCGTAATGGCAAGATCGAGCGCATGGCCGTCCATGATGAGTTCGATCTTTTTCATAGGGTGAAAGCAATATAATTTTATCCAGAATGATGGAAAAGAAATTTTTGGTAATAAAACAAAAATCCGAAGAGCAAAAGCAAAATTTGGGCATTAAGGCCATATCACCGTCTTGGGTTGAAGCACCATTTCGCGGTTCTCCCTGGCAAAAGCCTCCTTGCAAGCAAAAAACGCGGACTGCAGTGTCTTTGCTCACCTCCGGCAAAAATGTCTTACGGTAGATCGACAGATCTCCTCCCCTCAGGCGCATTTGACTTTCGGCTGTAGCTGCCGGTCTGTTACCTGATCAGCATAATCGCCGCACTTTCTTCGATAGCAGCGGCCTGGAAGATAACGATATACTGCCCCCCGGTTTAAGAGGTGAAGACAGCCCACGGATTATGAAGTATCATGAAAACTGATGCATCACCATGCCGGGCACACGAGAACTATCCTCCTTCACCGCAACAGTTTGAAGGCATGCCACCAGTCATTGTGCAAAAGACCCGGAATGCACCAGAGCATGCATAACGGCTCTATAGCACGGGCAGCTTCAGCCTTGCCAAGATCCTCCGTTTCCCAGCCGAACTGAACGCACATGTCGGACACGATTTTTTTCGCGGCGACGTCGTTCCCGCAGATAAACATGGTCGGCTTACTGCCTTTATTAAAGGAAGGATTGACCATGCAAGCATGGCCGACCGAGTTGAATGCCTTCACAAAGTGTATGTCAGGGTGCTCCCGTTGCAGCCTCTCCATAAGCGATTCTTCACCTGTGGTGAAGAATCGCAGGACGCCATTTTCTGGCGGCAGGTCGGCGATAGGATTGGTGGCATCGACGACCGGTTTGCCCCGCAGGTTCAGACCGACAGTATCATGAAGCGCATCAAGGGCAGCCGTTCCCTTGACCGCCAACACCGCTGATTCCCCGAAGGCCGCCGCCTCGGCCGGGCTCCCGACACGTCCCCAGGGGTTTTGGGAGACCCACTCCGAAAGCTTGGAAATCGTGCGGGCGCCCAACATGACTTCGTGCCCATGTTTTATAAATCCGCTTCCTAAAGTCTGGGCGACGGCTCCTGATCCTATGATCCCAATTTTCATAAGCACCTCTCTTCTGAACCGGTTAAAGTAGCAACTCCATAATTTTTCCAAGCCTTTTAAAAAAGAACCCCTTTCTCCCCATCTCACCTGACCAGTAAATTGACACCCTCCGCCGATATCTGAGAAAGTCCTTCTGAAAATCATAGTCTATCTCTTACACTCTTCAATATTAAGATAAGCAATTTTTGGTCCAATTTATGAGTTTCGGGAGATTATATGAAACACAGGTGAGTTCAGATCCTCTGATGTCTTGAATTCTTGATCTCTCCTTTCTTCGTCCCGTTATTGATTCCATTTTTTCCAGTAACGCTCCGTCCGGACAGTCATGGGAATGATCGGTCAGTATCGGACGAATCTCGGAATTTGGCGACGATAAATCGCAGATATTGCAACGGAACATTCTATATTTTGGAAACGAGCAATCCCTGCGTATTTTGTACCTTCTGTCCGAGGTATTCGTTAAAACAAAAGTATTGCAGATTATGAAAAAATCCAACTCCTACAGCGAAATGCGTGACCAAAAAATGCCGCATTACTTCTTCCCGCATCAGGAAGCCGGTCCCCTCGGAAAAAGCTTTGTCGATGGACGACTATCTTCAGTACAGAACGTGCGGCTCAGCTGAATTGCCATGCAGAGCCGGAAAATTGATACGCCTGGACCGAGACCGGGACTATAACCATGACGCCGTTTGAATTCTGCTTCATAACTTTCGCTGTTTCCATTATTGCCGGTGGTTTCGGTTCGTTGCTCGGTCTCGGCGGCGGCCTTATCGTGATTCCGGCCCTTACGTTGCTCCTCCATGTCAATATCCGCTACGCTATCGGCGCATCCATCGTCTCGGTGATCGCCACGTCGAGCGGCGCCGCCTCGGCCTATGTCCGCGAGCGCATGACCAACCTGCGCGTGGCGATGGTGCTTGAAATCGCCACTACGCTCGGCGCTCTCTCCGGGGCCTACCTTGCAGGACGGGTGGGTGGCCGGGCGCTCGAAATTCTCTTTGGAATCATCATGGGGTATTCGGCGCTCATGATGCTGCACCGCCGGGAGTCGCGCGGGAGCGTCGGCAGCGCTCCATGGTCCGATCGGCTCCGTCTTCACGGAAGCTACTTCGACAAGGCGCTCGGGAGGGAGGTTGCCTATCGCGTACGCGGGATCCGCATCGGCCTTGCGCTCATGTACGTCGCCGGGATCATGAGCGGCCTTCTCGGCATCGGGTCAGGCGCGCTCAAGGTGCCGGCCATGGACCTTGTCATGCGGCTCCCCATCAAAGTCTCTACCGCAACAAGTAACTTCATGATCGGCGTGACGGCTGCCGCAGGGGCAGGGATCTATTTCGTGCGCGGGGATATCGTGCCCTTCATCGCAGCCCCGGTCGCCGTAGGGGTCAGCGCCGGCGCGCTGCTCGGTTCCCGCCTCATGGGCCAGATCAAGAGCGAGCGTCTGCGGGCGGCCTTCGTGGCGATCCTGCTGCTCGTCTCCCTGCAGATGCTGATCAAGGGGCTGGTCAAATGACTAATGAGAAAAGTCCCGCTCAAGCTGCGGGTCAGCGCCGTGAGGAACGACGTGTTCACGACACGGAAGGGGTCATCAGCACCATCCTGCGCACCGGCATATTCACGAGCGTTGCCGTCATCGCCTTCGGCGCCGTGGTCACTCTTTTCCGTCACCCCGCGTTCGTCACCTCAACGAAGGAACTCCACGACCTCAAAAACACGCCAGGCGCTTTCCCGCACTCCTTCGGGGAGATCGTACAGGGCATGCGGCTTTTGCATGGGCAGGCCTTCGCATCACTGGGCCTCCTGCTCCTCATCCTGACGCCTGCAGCGCGTGTGGGCGCCTCGATCCTGATCTTTCTGGCGCAGCACGACCGGTTGTATACCCTGATTACTTCGGTGGTGTTCGCGCTGCTCCTTTTGTCATTCATCGCGGGCAGCGGATGAAAAACTACCGGCGCTCTCATGGGTTGCGCATCGGATTTTTATCTACGGCGTTGTGGGTTCTTGCAGCCGCATCAGCACTCGTGGCTGGTCCTCCGTTTCTAACCGATGATCCCGAACCGGTTGAATACCGGCACTGGGAGCTCTACCTTGCGTCGCAATTATCGAGCGCGAACGGGGACGTTTCGGGAACCGCCCCGCATATCGAGGTCAACTACGGCTTACTGCCTGAAGTGCAGATTCATGCAATCGTCAGGTTTTCCGTCAACTCCGCCATCGATTCTCATGCCGCCTATGGTCCGGGTGATCTTGAATTCGGGGTGAAATACCGATTAATCAAGGAATCATTACTGCGGCCGCAGGCCGGGATTTTCCCGCTCATCGAAGTCCCGAGGGGTGATTCATCGGAAGGGCTCGGAGCCGGAACGGTGCAGCTTTTTCTTCCGCTCTGGCTCCAGAAGAGCTTCGGACCATGGACAACCTATGGCGGTGGAGGATACCAAGCAACCATCGGGCGTCCTCCGGAAAATTCCTGGTTGTTTGGATGGGAATGTCAGAGGGATTTGTCAAATGCCCTGACCATTGGCGCCGAATTTTTCGCCGTTACCAAACAGAAGGGGTATCAGGAAACCGAGATTGGCTTTAATGTCGGCGCGATAGTCAATGTTTCCCCGGCGCATCACGTACTCGGTTCAGTAGGGCGGGATATTGCCGGCATGAATCAATTTACATGCTATCTTGCCTATCAATTCACCATCGGCCCGGCTACCTAACACATTCTTTTAAAAAAATACGATTTATGCGGGAGTTCCCATTTTTTCCAAAATGGGAAAATAAGAATGCCTAGATTTTTCTTTTATTGATTTAAGAACCCCACCGGTTCTTCATTGCTTCGATTGCCGCAGATTTTCGCGTAGAATCGGTTTCGAATCTAAGGTAGCCGTCAAGATGTTCGCGGGCGAGAGCCATGTCTGGAACCTGAGAACAATAGAGGCGCATAAGCCGGTAGTGCGCCGTGGAGGCGGCAAATCGGATGCTTTCCACATCAGGCGAAGCATTGCCTTTGGCCATAACCGATTCGTCCGCGGCGATTTCCAATTTCAGGTTCTCACAGCCGGATTCGATTCTTTTTGCATCCAGGTCCATGAGACCAAGAATGAGATGACACAATGGAGCTTGGTTGTCAAGCTTGAGAGCACGGTTGCAGTAACGTTTCGCATCATCGTTCCGGTTGAAACCGAAGTAGGAACAGGCAGCGGCATCGGTGAATGCCGGAACATAGGTGGAATCGCACCGCAGAGCCAGCGTGTACTGTTCGAGTGCTTGCTGCTGGTTGCCGATTGCCCCGTAGAACTTGCCAAGACGGTAATGGAGACGGCCGTTTCCCGGCTCTTCCGTGCTCGCGCGACGCATGTTTTCTACCGCGGAGTCGCGAAACGGAACATTTCCGGTGACGTTGAACACGTTGGCGTAGGCGTACCCGATATCCTGCAATACCATCGATTTCTGGGCATTCGTGGTTGCCCGAACAAGTTTTTGGCGGAGTTCCGCAATCTTCGCCTGCAGAGGAGCTTCGGCATTCGTTTCCGCGCCCATGGATTGTTCGAGACCGGCTGAGGGCACCGGGCTTTCCTCGAAGCGATGACCATGGTATTTGACAAGAATGAAACCCGCCCACAGGGCGAAGAAAACCGCATAGAAGGAGGCGTTTTTATTGAAACGCATCCCCTTCATTTTCGTATCTCCAGGACATAGGTTTCGGGATCGGTGAGCGAATACACTATCCGGAACATTTCGGGATGCTTTCGTATCACCGGAACCAGGTAGTGTCTGGTCGTTCCGGTCCAGAAAAAGTTATCGAGAATGCAGTACTGCGCTTCGCCCTTGTTCAGCCCGTCGATAACTTCTTCAGCGTTGGTTGAAAAGGGGTACACATAACCACGGCGCTGCGCCCGCAGGTAAAAAAGTTCTGGTTTACGGCTGACCACTATAGCGTCGTTCGGCGTATTGACACGCACCCAGTCGGCGCAGCGATAAAAGTTGATCCAATCTGCCGTCAGTGCGTTGTTTTCATTTAAAAGGCGCATCTGACCGCACCCGTTCAAAAAGGCGAGTACTACCGCCGCGCTCCAGATTACCCCGGTTTTAAGAAATCCCGACTCTTTGCCTTTCGAAAAGATCCGCAGAACAAAACGGATCACCGTCTCCAGCCCGAGAAGCGCCAGAATGATCAGGAACGGTACAATCGGGACGATGAACCGCAGGCTGGTCCACTGGGTCTGCCACATGCAGATTATGCCGCCGTAAAACAGCAGGTAGAAGCTCAGAAATCGTGTGGGCAGCGCAAAATTGCGTACCCAGCCTATCCCGGCGAGTAGCATGAGCCCGAATAAAAGCACGAGTGAGACGTTTGGAGGCAGGGAGCCGCCGAGCATTGCCTGGGGCAGAACTCCGAAGAGATATTCGTGCAGGTTCATGCCGATGCGCCCGATCATTTCCGGCATGGTAACAAAGCCAAGTTCAGGATTGTATGAATTTCTCCGGAAAAGTTGGTCGATGTAGGGACTGTTCCAGGAGGTGGTGAGGCGCAGAAGAAATGTGGCCGAAATGAAGATCACAAGGTGCGCCGCCGCCTGCTTATATTTTTTGTCAAGGATAGTCGAAATCACCCATGCCGCGACAAATGAGATACCGATCGTCCTGATGAATGCCGGTGCGATGGCGGTGATCGCAGCAGCCCAGAAAATGACTCCCGTGCCGCCGCGACGGCGGTAGAGTTCAAGAAGCATGAGCGCGCCGAGTGAGGCAAAGAGATAGGGAATTTCACTCAGCAAGACCGTTGAATGACTGGCTACCGATGAGGAGAGAGCGGTGACAAGCGTTACCGGCAAGGCGAACCTGGGGAATGTCGATCGCAGATAGTAGAAGAGCAGGAGCAGCATGCAGCCGCTGATGATGCCTACCGCGATCTTCGGAATGAGCTGCTCGCTGCCGAAGAGGGAGAAGAACCCGAGAAACGCGGGGAAAAGAGGCGGGTACTGCGTTTCCACCGGGCTGGCCGGCTCGTAGATGCAGTGATAGCCGTTCCCCGACACCAGTGATTGACCGAGAATAAGGTATTTTGCGTCATCGCCGTTCGTGCTGATATCCGGCGAAAATTCCGCTGCAAGGAGCACCATCTGTACCGCGATAAAAATCTTGATCCAGAAATCCGGAGAAGAAAGAAGCATCGGCCGTCTCGGTTTTTCCGGTACCTCGGCATCGATGTTTTTTTTTGCCATAGGATATTAAAGATAGTTTACGGAAGCCCGGCAGCGAGGTCATTTACTATTTTGTGTCTATGATGTGTACGGTGATTTTTCATGTCGATATGGATGCATTTTTCGCCTCCATCGAGCAGCGGAATACGCCCGTGTACCTTGGCAAGCCGCTCATCGTAGGCGCACCACCCGGCATGCGCGGTGTAGTATCGGCGGCCAGCTACGAAGCGCGGGCATTCGGGGTGCACTCGGCGATGCCTATCGGCGAAGCGGTGCGGCGATGCCCGGGTGGCATCTTCGTCCGGCCATGCATGGAGGCTTATAGCCGCGAGTCAGAAGCCGTGATGGCCATTATCTCCTCATTTTCACCCAGGACCGAACAGGTCTCCATCGATGAGGCATTTCTTGACATGACCGGAACCGCACGGTTGCTCGGCCCGCCGCTTCAGGTCGCACATGCATTGGCCGATCGTATCCGCAAAGAACGATCCATCACCGCTTCCATCGGCATCGCGCCGAATAAATTCCTGGCCAAAATCGCCTCTGATCTGCACAAACCTGCCGGCATTACCATGGCGCCGTTCGATCCCCTTGCTATTGCGGAGTGGCTTGCCCCGATACCGGCGGGGCGGATCTGGGGAGTCGGCAAGACGACCGGTGCGATCCTGCAAAGGATGGGAATCGGGACCATTGGCGACCTGCAAAAGCTTTCGCTGGAGCGCCTGATCGATCGGTTCGGCCGGCAGGGCGAAAAGCTTTTTTCGCTCTGTCGCGGCATCGATGACCGACCTTTCGGCGCACCGGACGAGGCAAAGTCGATCTCCCGTGAGCATACCTTTAACGTCGATTCGACCGACCGCGAAGTTTGGAAGCAAACCCTGTTCTCCCTCGCCCAGGATGTTGCCCGGCGGGCGCGGAGGAGCGGCATCCGGGGCGGCGCCGTCGTTTTGATTTATCGGAGATCGGATTTTTCGCGGCATTCCCGGAGAAAACCGCTTGCCCCGTCGACCAACGCGGCGCGATTTATTTACGAAGGAGCGATTGACCTGCTCGAAGGAATCCCCGACAGGGCACTGCGGCTCATCGGCGTCGGGCTGGCAGCCCTTGATACAGGAGAGCAGACCGACCTCTTTGCCGACGGGCATCCAGGCGCTGTTTGTGAAGCGGTTGAATCGGCCATGGATCGTATCGCGTCACGGTACGGACGCGAGGCGATCGCCAAGGGGCGTGAAATGGAAGGAAGTCCCGGATCCCGCGGACGTAAAAGGGCAGCGGATACTCGCCGGGCGGCAATGACCTCTTTTCGTCGTTGGGACATATCGGAGGAGTGAGCAATCTGCCATGATCAGCATCGTTACCTGTTACAAAAACCGGACGCAGCAAGCGCTTCAGGAACGCAATATCGCCAAAACAGTCGGCATCGAGCACGAGTATCTAGCCATTGACGGAAGCGTACCATCCGCGAATTTCGCGGCGGCGTACAATGAGGCGGTGACCCGCATCCGCGGCGATCCGATCGTGTTCATCGAGCATGACTGTTTTTTCATGAACGAACGCTGGGGAAGGGCGCTTTCAGCAAAATTCGCCGCCGATCAGGCGCTCGGCATTGCCGGAGTCGCCGGAACGCAATATCTGTTTGCGGACAAATGTTCCTGGACCGCCGCGGGAAGACCCTATGTAAAAGGGCGTATCGTGTACCACCTGCAGAACGACGACTTCTTCGCGACGGTGTTTTCAACGGAAAAAGTTGATTCTCCGGTGGTCGCGTGCGACGGCTGCTTCATGGCGGTCCGCAGGGATCTTTTCTCCCGATGCCGTTTCGATGAGCAAACTTTTAACGGCCAGTACTTCTACAACCTCGATTTCTGCCTGCAGGCGCGCGGGTACGCAACGATCGTCGTAACCAATGAGGTGACCATCAAAAGGCGAGTCCAGCCCCTGTACGACGAACAGTGGCGCTTGGCAGGCGAGGCCTTTCTGCGGAAAAATCAAGCGGTTCTCCCGGCTTCATGCATCGACTTGATACCCGATCCTGCCCACATCATCGCGTCATCCGTGGTGAATTTAAAAGGCAAGATCTCATCCGCAACCATCTGTTGAACATCGGGCCATTTTTTGCGCGGGGTAGTACGTACGGTAGGAACGAACGGTTCATTGAAACCAGCACCGAATCGCAAAAGAACTGGTGCGACATGACTCTATTATTTTTGACCTGAACTTTGTCCGCGCAGTACCGCAGCCAGGGAGCCCGATCATGCCTCCGCTTTCGGTCGTTGTCATTACCTATAATGAGGAACGGAATATAGGCCGATGTCTCGAATCGGTGACGGATATCGCCGACGATATCGTCGTCGTCGATTCTTTTTCGACCGATGCCACGGAGGCGATTTGCAGGAGTCACCGCGTTCGTTTTATCCGGCATCCGTGGGAAGGATATTCGGCGTCCAAAAATTTCGGCAACGGGCAGGCGCGCCATGATCGAATTCTTTCCATCGATGCCGATGAAGCGCTGTCGCCGGAGCTCCGCGGGTCAATCGCAGACCTTGCGGCGAAAGACGCGGTCCTGGCCTGCAAATTCAAGCGGCTTACCAATTACTGCGGGCGCTGGATCCGCCACGGCGGGTGGTATCCGGATATCAAGGTCAGAGTCTTCGATCGCACCAAGACTCAATGGCGCGGCTCCATCCACGAGACACTTGACGGAATCGATGAGAAAAAGGCGCTGCTCCTTTCCGGCGACTGTTATCACTATACCTGCTATACGGTCGCCGAACATCTCTCGCAGATGCGCACTTTTACCGATCTCATGGCCGCAGACGGTTTCCGGCGGGGAAAGGGGCCCTCGCTTACCAGGCTTATCGTTTCTCCCGTGTCCAAATTCTTCCGCGATTACTGCCTCCGGCTCGGATTTCTTGATGGGAAGAGCGGTCTCGTCATCGCCGCTCTTTCGGCCTATGCCACTTATCTCAAATATTCAAAGTTGCGAATCTTGCATTCAGGCAATACGCCATCGGGAATTTCATCATGAACATTCTATTAACCCGTACCGATCGTTTGGGAGATCTTATCCAGTCGCTCTCGGCGGTGCCGAGTCTCAAGGCGCGCTTCCCCGGCGACGCCATTGGCTTTCTCATTGCAAAGGCCAATGCGCCGGTGCTGAAAGATCATCCCTGCATCGACCGGGTTCATTTCATCGAGGACGCCGACACTGTGGGGATCCGCGCATGCGGCTACGAGGTCGCGGTCGTGCTCTGGTACGATCCCCGGGTCGTGCGCCTTGTAAAAGCGGCAGGCATCGGGCGGCGCGTGGGGCCGCTTTCGAAAATCGGCTCATTTTTCGCTTTTAATGAAGGAATACGCCAGCACCGGAGCGCCTCGGTGAAAAATGAAGCGGAATATAACGGCGATCTCGTTCGCGCCATATGCCCCGAGGTCATCCTCGACCGCCCCAGAATTTACAACCCGGGAATCGCTCCGGCGTTTGACTTGCCGGATACCTACGCGATCATGGCGCCGCAATCGCGCAATTCGGCGCCGAACATTCCGGACGCCGCCTACCTCCGGCTCGCCGGGATCATTGCGGGCAAGGGAGTTCCGATCGTGGTCTCGGGCACTGAAAACGACCGGCTCTGCGAGCGGCTCGTCGCCGTATGCGACAATGCGCTCAATCTCTCTGGCAGGACCTCGCTCGACGAACTGATCTGGCTCATCAGGCGGTCGATCTTTGTCATGGCGCCGAGTACCGGAACCCTGCATTTGGCAAACGCGTTGGGACGGCCGATTCTCTCTTTCTACCCGCCTGCAAAGTCGGTTTCAACCATCCGCTGGGCCCCCTTCCGCTATGAGGGAACGGTCTTCTCGTCACCCTACGTGTGCGCCGATAAATGCAAGCCGAGTCGAAAGTGCGACTCGCTCTGCATGAATTTTGATGCCATCGGCGAGGTGGACGCGGAAATCGAGAAGCTGATACGCCTGGGTCAGGCGATCGTTCCCGTCACAAAGTAAACATCGAGTCCGCCATTTGCAAATGGCATGCAACCGCTTGATTGAAGCCCGGCCTTTGTCGCGAACTGGCGGTCCTCGGTCACGAAACCCCAGTTCCATCCCCTGCATGCCTTCCGCAGGCGACGCCCGAACCTTTGAAAAAACTCCTGCGGTGGAACGCCGGACGATATGGCTCGTTCGGCATTCGCAATGGCGGCTTTGACGGCGCTACCGCTGATGTCCGATCCGACGAGTCGCGGCATCCCGACGCCTTGGTCCGCGCCAGTCCATGGCTTTTTCCTGATACGATCCCAAAGGCCCTCGTTGAAGCACGGCCACGCCTGAAACGCACAAGGCCGGCGGACGCCGGGGTTCCGACCGAGTGCGAGCAACGCGGCTTCGATAATGAAAGTACCGGAACCGCAGAGCGGATCCGCGATAACCGGAAATTTCCGCCAATCCGAAAGCAGCAGCAGGCCGGCGGCGATCGTCTCCCTGAGAGGCGCATGGCCGGTATCGAGCCGGTATCCTCGCTTATAAAGGAACGGGCCGCTCGCATCGATGCTGAGCGTGCAGACATCGTCGCTCATGCGGACCAGGAAGCGCAGGGGAGCATCATCGTCGCGTTCAGGCGCGATGCCGAGCGGACAAAGGCGGTCCCGGCACGCCTCGAACACGGATTTCTCGATGTTGCCGGTATGGTGGAGGCGGGAGACGGTCGCCGACGCTTCGATACCAATCCGGGTTGTGAACCCCGAGTACCGCTCGATGGGCGTTTGTTTTACCTTATTGTACAGCTCGGGATATGACCGCGCGGTGAATTTTGCCATGCGCATGATGATGCGATTGGCGGAGCGCAGCCTGGCGGCGGCATGGTACATGAGTTCCAGAGGGCCGCTGAATTCAACGCCGCCGAGCGCCTTCCCGATGATTTCCGCGCCCGGCAATCCACGCACCTCATTCCCCAGCACCTCCTCAAAACCCGGAGTGGTTGTGGCGAAGAAGCGCTGCGTTTCTTTAAGAACATGGCGCTTGAGGCGTCTTGCCAGGCCGGCCGGCGTCAGTATCGGTTGCAAGCAGGTTCCCTCCTGAGGCGTTTCTCCCGCTTGCAGAAAAAAAGGGGAGCCACGCGGGTTTTGAAATGATATTCTCTTTAACGTATTTTAAAAATCATCAGTGCTGTAGGGTTTAAAATTAAGTCACTTCTTTTCTCCCGTGCCGTGACCGAGTCCTATGAGCGATACGAAACCGTCCACGACGGTGCTTATCATTTCAAATGACAAGATATTCCGTTCGACCCTGAGCGAAAATCTTCTTCTTCAGGGTTTTGCTCCGCTCATTGCCGCATCGCAGGCCGAGGCGCTCTCCCTCCTTGAAAAGAACACCGTGGACATCGTTTTCCTCGACATCGAACGGATGCCGGCGCTTGAGATGGATATCGTCAATTATATCCGCATGCGGCACCATGCCGAAGTCGTGGTGCTTACCACCATCCATGAAATCGAAGGGGCAACCAACGCGCTGAAGAACGGCGCGGCCTTTTATCTTGTAAAACCGCTCAAAGTCACCGATCTCAAGGCGGTGCTCGATAAACTCACCGAACGGGTTGAACGGGCCAGGGAGCTTGCCGACCTGGAGCAACGGTTCCTGGTCGATCTCATGGCCGGATCGCCCGCCATGGAGAAGGTGCTGCGGTTCGCCAAGAAGATCGCCCCTACCGCGTCGACCGTGCTCATCGGCGGCGAAAGCGGGACCGGCAAGGAGTTCTTTGCCAGGATTATCCATCGCCTGTCGTTGCGGCCCGAGGGGCGATTCGTACCCATGAACTGCGGCGCCATCCCCGAAACCCTTTTCGAAAGTGAATTATTCGGCCACAAGAAAGGCTCGTTTACCGGCGCCGACCGTGATAAGCAGGGTCTGGTCGAGGAGGCGCACCTCGGCACGCTGTTCCTCGACGAGGTGGGGGAACTGTCGCCCAACGCACAGGTTAAGCTGCTCCGGTTTCTGCAGGAACGGGAGTTCCGGCGGGTCGGCGAAACGGTGCAGCGGTTCGTGGACGTGCGGGTCATCGCGGCCTCGAACCGGGATCTCGCCACGCTCGTTGAACAGAAGAAATTCCGGGAGGACCTTTTTTACCGGCTCAATGTTTTTTACCTCTATCTGCCGCCGCTCCGCGAGCGGAAGGAGACCATTCCGAATCTCATCCGGCTCTTCGTGCACCGCAACAACGAACTGTTCGGCAAGCATCTCGCAACAATATCGAAGAATGCCGAGGCGATCTTGGCTAATTATACGTATCCGGGAAACGTTCGCGAACTCCAGAACATCATCGAGCACGCGGTCGTGCTTGCGGAAGGCAGCGAAATTACCGAGCGCGACCTTCCTGAATTCATGTTCCGCAGCCGCCTTCTTCTGTCGCCGCCCCTTCAGCGGGAAACGATAGGCGCGCCCGAGCATGTTCCGACCCTTGCCGAAATAGAAAAGAATCACATCGCGGCGGTCCTGTCCGTCACCGATTTCAACTACACCGAGACCTCGAAAAAACTCGGGATTTCGCGTTCAACGCTCTGGCGGAAGATCAAGGAATACCGCATCGAGACCACATAGCCATGCAGTTGCGCGTTTACTACGAAGATACCGATTGCGGCAACGTCGTTTACTATGCCAATTACCTGCGGTTCATGGAGCGCAGCCGGACCGAGCTCCTCCGGGAACGCGGCATTGACTTAGGTTATTTCCACAAGCGGGGCATCCTGTTCGCCGTTACCGAAGCGCACGTTTATTACAAGGCTCCGGCCGTTTACAATGACCTGCTCGACGCGGATTCGACGGTCGAAGAGCTCGCTGCCGCATCGATACTTTTCCGCACGCTCATACGCCGCACCGGGGAAAAGGCCGTGCTGGTGCAGGGGGATGTGCGCGTGGCCTGCATATCGACGGCGGGCAGGCCGATGAGAATTCCGGAGGAGATAAGGAGCCGGGTTCAGCCTGAGTAATACTATTTAATAGTATGCTTGTTTATGAAAATACATACGATAGGACACTTAGGTACGAGAAAAGATCATAGGGGCGCTGCTTATTATCACCTTACCCCGCAAGAAATATCACTTTATCTTTTTTCTAATGATTATTTTTTTAACAGATTTATTTCAGAAGAAGAAAGAGGTTGCAATGGCAAATAAATCTTTTCCTGAGGCAACAGAAGCACAAGGGTATTCGGAACGCGATCTTCATCCAATCCTTAGTTATTTTGTAAATCGTAGCGTGAAACTTGGATTAGCTAAATCTATTTATACAAAAACAATCTTTCATGAAGAAGGCCGAAAGACCGGCTATAGCGAATGGGTCTATCCCGATCTTGTCGGCTTTTATTTGCCAATTCGTGATTGGGAACGTCCTATTATCGAGTTCAATAATATAACCGAACAAAATTTGGTGCGGCTCTTTTCCTTTGAGCTTAAGAAATGTCTTAACAAAGGTAATTATCGGTCATCTTTTTTTCAAGCTGTATCCAATTCTTCATGGGCGCACGAAGGATACCTTGTTTGCGCTCAACTTCAAGAAGATGATGAAGAGCTACTATTAGAATTGGAACGGCTTTCTCAATCATTCGGGATAGGGATTATTAATTTGAACATTAAAGATTTTAACTCAGGGAAGGTTATGTTTCAGGCGAAGCCAAAAGAAAATCTTGATTGGCATACCATGAACAAACTTTGCCATGAAAATCCTGGTTATAAAGATTTCATCGAACATGTGAAAAGGGATTTTGAGTCAAAAACAATATACAAACAGGATTATGATGATATTCCAAAGGATGATGAAATAGAAAATTATATAAAAAAGTTGTTAAAGGGAAATGGTGCGTCGTATATAAAGGAACCGAATCCCCGTACGTCTTCCTCTTTAAAAGAGGGTGAATTTTCGGCAAGTAACCGCGCTGGAGCAAATGCTACCGCAATAATCAATGGGGCGGGTGTTACGGTTAAAAAAGGTTCGGTCTGCTCTCCGAAAACCGCCAATTCTTTCCCTTCGAGGTATGCTGACAAAGTTACTGAACTGGAAAAAGCCGGAATAATAAAAAATGGAATATTTACAGCCGATCATACATTTTCTTCAGCAAGTTCAGCGGGCTCTATCGTTCTTAGGGCATCTGTCAACGGTCTATCTGCGTGGAAAAACAAAGACGGAAACCCGCTGGGGTAAAAACCCTTTACTGCATTGTTGGCCCTGCTTCGGCAATTCTCTCTTTTTTGTCCTTTTTAGGGTTTAATATACATATCGTAAATATTTCTCCAAAAATCTGGACATTTATTTTATTCCGCGCATAGTAATTTGTGAACAATTGTATTTCATGATCGGGTGGCCTGTTTATTAATTTTCCAACAGCTGAAAATGACGTATTCTTATTTTTGTTAAATGTTGTCTTCATTGTATCTATAAAATCACTGAAGTCAACCATTTCAAAATAAACAATAGCAATACTTGGCAAATTTAATTCCTTTGAGTATTGCATTTGCTTTCTTGAACTTTCCAAACAATAACGGAGTTCTGTTCCAGTGATTTGAATGCCATCAATTTCACAGTGGCCTTTTTTGAGGTCAATTTCTTTGATTTCCACAATCAATTCATTCCCCTTGTAGTTAATCCTATAATCCGGTGTTGCACTTATTGATTCGGGAATTTTATTGCAAAGGATGTTTCTTCTCTTGCAAAAATCCTCAAAAAGAATTTCGGAAGTTGTTTTCACTGTTGTTTTCACTATAGATCCATCTCAATTATACTTAGGATAAAATAGCTAACGACTATTGCTGGAAGTATGATAACTTGACCGGCTTTTAGAGAGAGACCTTCCGCAATACTAATGTTTTTCATCGCGACCATGACTATTCTGGCTGCGTCGCCAGCCGGTGCGGTTTTAGGGTATCAGTAGGTAGCGGGTTAATTAAAAGTTTCCTTGCGACCATTCCAGCAGTTTTAAAGCTGCTTTAACCCCACTTAAAAACTCCATCCACCAGCCAATTTTTCCAACTTTTGGATGGAGAGTTCCGGTAATTCTGGCACTTTTTTAACCTATTAAAAAACCGGGATTATAATGACACTATAGCAATAAAACCCC
>Ga0116121_1000193_pt1 | contig 35948 bp, 24 predicted proteins | sample June2015DPH_13_1_FD_89725 | JGI IMG/M metagenome (GOLD analysis project Ga0116121, IMG submission 89725) | Peatland microbial communities from SPRUCE experiment site at the Marcell Experimental Forest, Minnesota, USA - June2015DPH_13_10 | ecosystem: Environmental > Terrestrial > Soil > Wetlands...
CCATGAATGACTTGGGATTGTGCCTGGTTGGCCAGCTGTGTCTGGCATTTGGAGTGGCAGGATTATTCTGGCCAGAAAAGCTGATGCCGTTCTTCGAAGTCTTGATGTTCCCTTGGGTGGCGAGCTATCGCGGCATTCGAGCCAATAGCATTGCTGCCATTGGATTATCACTCCTCCTCTTCGCCCGGCTGCTTACTGGCATCCGCTGAACCGCACCGGGGACGCCTCCGCCTCCGCGATTGCTCCACCATGCCATGAGCTCTTCTGTGATTCCGCGCACAGTCAACTCTCAACCGTCCATGACAGCATAGTTTCCTAGCATCAAGCCAAATCAGGAGTGCGCGTGGCCGGCACAATCACTGCTCTATCCAATTCATCTGCCGCGCAGCGCGATCGCGAGGAGTTGCGCGCGGCGCGCTTTGCCATGCGCTTGTCCCTGATGATTGGCGTGCTGATGCTGGTAGGTAAGACCGCGGCGTATTTTATGACGGGCTCCGCCGCCATCCTCTCTGACTTCGCCGAATCTGTGGTACATGTCGTCGCCGTCGCTTTCGCCGCATTCAGCCTGCGCCTCAGCACGAAGCCCGCAGCTCCCAACTTTCTCTACGGATACGAACGCATCACGTTTTTCTCGGCTGGCTTTGAAGGAGCCATGATCGTTCTGGCCGCAGTGTGGATCCTGGTGGCCACAATCGAGAAGTGGATGGCAGGACTGAAGCTGGAGCACTTGGGCTCGGGCACGCTGCTCCTGCTCGCCGCTGGCGTCCTCAATGCTGGACTGGGCTGGTACCTCCTCCAGGTGGGAAAGCGCAGCCACTCGCTCATCCTCGAGGCCGACGGTAAGCACGTGCTCACCGACAGCCTGACTAGCTTTGGCGTAGTGGCCGGTTTAGGCCTGGTGATGCTTACGGGATGGAAACCGTTTGATCCGCTGCTCGCGATCGCGGTGGCAGCCAACATCCTATGGTCTGGTGGACGCCTGGCCTGGCGCTCAGCAGTGGGCTTGCTCGATTACTCCGACCCGGAAGCCGGAAAGCGGATTCGCGAAAAGCTGGATGCGATTTGTTCCGACCTCGGAGTGCACTACCATGGCGTGCGTTTCCGGACTACGGGCTACCGGCAGATTATCGAAGTCCACTTGCTATTTCCGCACGCCACCCCGGTAGGAGAAGCGCACCGCGTGGCAACCACTCTCGAAGAGCGCCTCCCCGTCGAACTGGCCAAGCCCGCCGAAGTGATCACGCACCTGGAATCGCTGGAAGATCACGAAGCCGTTCACTCCCAGGAACACTACACCGGGCGACCGGAGTAGCCTCCTGACGCCGGGTCCGAGAGCTGAGAGTGAGAATTTTCCCTATTCTTTCATCATCGAATCAATCAGCGCGTAAAGTTGGCTGCGGTCGACTACTTCGACAAAGGGTTTGCCGGAGCGTTTGTTGCTCACGACGTAAAGCGTGGGTGTGTGCTGCAGGTTGATGGACTTGCCGAGTTCCTTGTCAGCATTGACCAGAGCCGCGAGCTTGCCATCGGGATCGACCACGAAGGGCAAGTCGACTTTGTGCTCGGCCGCGAATTTTTCCGCGAAGCCGCGCAAGTTCTGCGGAGTTATTTCCAACTGGTTGGCGAAAATGTAGTCGCGGAATTCGTTGCCCAGCTCCTTGGAGTGGGTATCGAAGTAGCGCGCGATGATGGCCGCGTCGTACGACCAGTTATGAAACGGCAGCGGAAAGTCGTGGCGCACCACCGGAATCTTGTAGGTTCTGGCAGCTTCCTCCACCAACGGCGCGGCGCGGCGGCAATCAGGACACTGCAGATCCTCGAAGATCACAATGGCAACCTGCGCGCCTTTGGGCGGACGCAGCGCGGGACTCACCGTCTGCTCTTGCGCCGCGGAGGAAGCGGAAATGGCCATGATCGATCCCGCGAGCAGCAACCAAGAAGCGAACAGATTCCTGGAAATATTTTTCATAGTTCGTTTCGTCATGAGAATTACGTAGTGCGGTACATTTCCTTTATGGTAACCGAAGCGACGTTGCAGTGTCAGTTTAGAGTGCAGATTCGGAGTCGCCGAAGTACATGCCATGGCGAACCTTCGTTCCGGAAACTAGTCCCGCAACGCGCTATAGTGGAAGGTGAATCTTGCTGAAGTGAACCTCGCTGAAGTGAACCTCGCAAAGATTGTGAAATCTTCCTTCTTGTCTCACTCTTATCGCAGGGTCCTACGCTGCGCGCTGGCCGTCGTTTTTCTGCTCACCTTCTCCGCCTGTAATCGCGGCCGGCACCGCGTGCTGGAAGTGAACTATGTCTCGGCGGTGCAGGCTACGCTGCGCGATCAGGTGGCCACCATCTACAACCGGGTCGGCACCGTGAAGAACGGCGAGAGAGTGGAAGTGTTGGAGCACGAAAAGCGCTTTGCACGGGTGCGAACCGGGAGTGGTGTCGAAGGCTGGATCGAGCAACGCTACCTGGTGGATCAACAAATCTACGATGGTCTGCAGAAGCTGACGAAAGATAACCTGAGCGATCCCGTGCAAGCCCCCGGGGTGCTGCGCAACGACACGAACCTGCACCTCACGCCCGGCCGTGAGACCGAGCATCTGTACCAGCTATTGGCGGGAGCGAAGGTTTCCGTGCTTAAACGCGGAACGGCGGAGAAGCAGCCCGGAGCGGCTATACAGCCGAAAGCGGGCGGGAAAGCGTCTGGCCCACTGCTGGAAGACTGGTGGCTGGTACGCGACGCGGAGAACCGCGTGGGTTGGGTGCTGGCGCGCATGGTGGATATCGACGTCCCACTTGATATCGCGCAGTATGCCGAAGGCCAGCGCTTTGTTGCCTTCTTTGCGTTAAACCAGGTGCAGGATCCGGGCAAAGAGGGTGCGGACAAAAATGTCTCGCAGTACTTGTGCGTGATCACGGAACCGCATGATGGTCTGCCCTACGACTACGATCAAATCCGCGTTTTTACCTGGAACGTCAGAAAGCATCGCTACGAAACGGCCTACCGCGAGCACGGCCTCAACGGCGTTCTGCCGGTGACAGTGACCAGTGAGAATTTCGACAAAGAAGGCACATTGCCGGTCTTCATTCTTCGTGTGAAAGACGATAGTGGCAACGTCAGCGAACGCAAATACAAGATGAACACGCCGATCGTGCGGCGCGTGCTGGCTCCGGGCGAGCAGAAGGAAACGCCCAAGCCTCCAGCGAAGCGTCGGAGGCACTAGCCATTCTGGCTAGCAGTAAAAGTCCGCGATGCTGGTGACCACCCACTTCTGCTCTTCTTCGGTGAGTTCAGGAAACATAGGCAGCGCCAGCACTTCTTTCGCGGCACGCTCGGCTTCAGGGAAATCGCCTTCGCGGTAGCCGAGATACACAAAGCAGGGCTGCAAGTGCAGCGGGATGGGATAGTAGATTTCCGTCCCGATCTTGCGCGCCGTAAGGAATTCTCGCAGCTCGTCGCGGCGGTAAGCGCGGATGACGTACTGATGGAAAACGTGGTGCGCTTGCGCGGAAGTTTGCGGCAGGCGAATGGGCGCGCTGTCTTCAGGTTGCGCGCCGCTTAAGGTCAGGCCGGCAGCGGCAAAGAATTGATCGTAGCGCACGGCGCGGTGGCGCCGATCGTCATTCCACCCTCCAATGTATTTCAACTTCACGCGCAGGATGGCGGCCTGAATGGCGTCGAGACGGCTATTCCATCCGAATTCTTCATGAACGTAGCGGCGCGGGCTGCCGTGATTGCGAAGGCGGCGCATGTGTGCCGCCATCTCCGGATCATTAGTTGTGACCAATCCGGCGTCCCCGTAGGCGCTGAGATTTTTTGTGGGATAGAAACTGAACGCCGCGGAGACGCCCATGGATCCGGCACTCTGCTTGCCCCATCGCGCACCGATAGCTTGCGCGGCATCCTCGATCACTCGCAGATGAAATTCTTCCGCGAACTGCTGGAATCGATCCATATCGGCGCACTGGCCGTACAGATGAACCGGGAGCAGCGCGCGTAGTTTGTCGTGTGGGCTGCTCCGCAAAAAAGATTCGACCTGGGTGGGATCGAGACTGAATGTCAGAGGGTCGATGTCGGCGAACACAGGACGCGCGCCGGCGCGCACGATGGCGCTGGCCGAAGCGAAAAAGCTGAACGGCGTGGTGAGAACCTGGTCCCCCGGCTGCACTCCAGCGGCAGCTAAAGCCAGCCACAGGGCATCTGTGCCCGAGGCACAGCCGATGGCGTCGCGCGAGCCGCAGAAGCCCGCGAGTTCACGCTCCAGCGCTTCAACCTCCGCTCCCAGAATGTACTGCTGGGACGCACATACGTTTTCAATCGCGGCCAGCACTTCCGGGCGAATCTGCAAATACTGCCTCTGCAAGTCGAGCAGCGGGACAGAGCCGAACGACCTCTTACCCGGCGCCGGCGATTCGCGCTTGCTGAAAGACGTTGTCACAGAAAGGCCGATTGTAGCAGGCCTCCTCTCTCCTAAGTGTTTGTCGAACCTTCCTCTCGGCGATGTCAATAACTTCAAAGCAGTTGCCTTAATACCAAAATTAATAGATTGATGCCTATGCTAATTCAGTTTTTGGGACCCCCATCGCACAATAGATAACAACACATTGCAAATAAAGGGTGTTTCGCGATTCCTGTTTTGGAGTGTGAGTTGCATTACCTTAGTACCTCAGCGCCGTTTGAAACGGGTCGATGCGCTGAAACCGCCTGTTAGCCGGCGGTGGTTTTCAAGCCTTTCTTTAGTCTGATCTTCCGCGGTTGAGGAGAGAAATCATGAAACGGGGCGTGCATAGTTTTGGGCTGGTTGCTTCCTTATTGGCACTGTTTCTATTCCTATTCGGTTCCTGCCTGGCTTTCGGACAATCCGAAGCGGGCTCGATCGTCGGATCTGTCCATGATGCGACCGGAGCCGTAATTACTGGTGCTGCCGTCAAGGCGTTGAGTGTGGAGACTAGAGCCGAGCGGTTAACCGTTACCGGGGCTTCTGGTCAGTATTCGATTCCCGGCCTCACCCCAGAAAAGTACGAGGTGACGATCTCCAACAAGGGTTTTCAGACCTTCAAGAGCGTCGTGGAAGTAACCGTCGGAGGGACCGTCACGGTCGATGCGCAACTGGCGGTCGGTCAGAGTTCGACGGTGGTTGAGGTCTCAGCTACGAGTGCCGGGACCGAGGTGAACACGCAAACCCAGGAACTTTCGCAGCTCATCAACACACAGCAATTGGCGCAACTACCCAGCCTCACCCGCAACCCTTATGACTTTGTTGCGATGTCCGGCAACGTCAGCAACGGGGATACTACCTCGAATGGTGCAACTATGTCGTCCGGTGGCGGTGGCCAGGAGCTTTCGAGCCGGGGCGTGGGCTTCTCTATAAACGGCCAGCGCGAATCAGGTACGGAGATTCTGCTCGATGGCGTGGAGAACATCGCCATTTTTAGCGTTGGCATTGGCGAAAACGTTCCAATCGATGGTGTGCAAGAATACAGCATAGTTACCAATAACTTCGCGGCCGAATACGGTCGCGCCTCCGGCGGCGTGGTGAATGTGACCACGAAATCAGGCACCAACGCTTTCCACGGTTCCGTGTGGGAATTTAACCGCCTCTCGGCCTACACAGCGAATACGTACAATAACGATGCCAACGACCTTCCGAAGGGCGGGTACACGCGCAACCAGTTCGGCTTCCAGGCCGGCGGTCCGATTATCAAGAACAAGTTGTTCGTTTCTGAAAGCACGGAGTTTACGCGTGTTCGAAGTAACTCCGTCCAGCATGCCGAGGTATTCGACCCCACATTCATAGGTATGTTACCCGCAAACGCTCAGGCCTACTTCAGCGCCTTCGGGGGCACTACCGGCTTGACTCCCAACGGCTCACCAATCACTGCGGGGGCGTTGGCGGCGAACACGGCGAACCCCCTGATCGTTAATCCGATAAACGGAATCACGCCGGTTGCCGCGACTCAGCCAATTTTCGACCCCGTGAGCTTCATCGTACCGTACAATGATGGCGGCGGCCCACCGCAGAACTCGTGGAGCCTTGTGGGCCGTCTCGACTACAACCTGAGTGACAAAACTCAGATGTTCTTCCGCATCGGCAGAGAGAGGGAGGACTTATTCAACGGTACGAATGACTACAGCGCGTATTCCCAATATAATAGTGGTACCCTCAATCAGAACATGATTTATCTGTTCTCGGTGAACCACGCCTTTAACAACAACCTTCTCAACAACACCAAGCTCAGCTTTGCGCGCTACAATGACGCAACGTCATACAACGCGGCGTATCAGAGCATCCCAAACCTGATGTTCTACCCGGGGAGTGACCCCCTGACCGGCGCTTCCATTTCAACGCCAGGATTGGAGAACAATAATGCGCCGGGAACGGGAGGGTTGCCAGCCGGCGGACCGCAAAATACGATTCAATTCGAACATGACCTGTCATGGACCAAGGGCAAGCACAACGTGCGGTTTGGAGGTCAGTATACCTACATTCAGCTGAACTACGGCTACGGCGCTTACGCGCAGGCAGTGGAACAGCTTGGCGGCTCCCAACAGGACAGCATGGACGACCTGGTTAATTTTGGGGGCAACCCGGGCGGAAGCATACTTAGCGGTAGCAGCGGCTTCGCTGCCCGAGTCAATCCGAATGGTGCGCTCCCCTGCCCAGTCGATATAAACAACAACCCGGTCAGCCCATGTCCAGCAGACAGCGTCGTTACTCCGCCGCTGACCTCGGCTACCTACGGGCGAAGCTACCGCTACAACGACTGGGCCCTTTTTGCCCAGGACAGCTTTAGGTTCACTCCACGCCTGACGCTCAACTATGGTCTGCGCTACGAACATTACGGCGTGCAACATAACAATCAGCAGAACCTGGACTCCAACTTCTACCTCGGCTCCGGTGCTGGATTCTTTGACCAAGTTCGGACGGGTCAAGTCCAGATTGCAGATAAAAGCTCGATTGGCCAGTTCTGGGCGCCAAGCTGGGGCACAGCAGCGCCGCGCGTAGGTTTCGCCTATGATCTTTTCGGCGATGGTAAGAGCAGCCTGCGAGGTGGTTTCGGAATCAGCTATGAACGCAACTTTGGCAATGTGACCTACAATGCCAGCTTCAATCCACCGGCTAGCGCCGTGTTGACTACCAGTTGCCCGGCTCGTAGCGCAACCTGCACCTCTGCTTACCTGACCAACAACGACCTCGGCCCGCTGGGCCTGCCCGGTCCCTCAAGCAATCTTCCACCCACCGAGCTCCGTGACAACAAGGACAGCATCCACGTGGCGCAGACCCAGTTCTGGAGCCTGTCCCTACAGCGCGAAGTGGCTCCAAACACGGTGGTAGAAATAGGTTATAGCGGCGCTCATGGCGTTCACCTCTATGACCTCAACAATATCAATCTCCCCGGGGCTGGCCAGGTTTATCTGGGCGACCCAGCGGTCGATGGCACGGACGTGAACCCCGGAAGCACGACGTGTAATCCCGCCTACGTAAGCCCCACTGGGGTTTGTCTCACTCGGCCAAACTTTCAATACAGTAACATCAACCAGCGAGGCAGTGGTGGCACGAGCAGGTACAATGCTCTGAATGTGAAGCTCCAGACGCAGAACCTGCACAACACTGGTCTGAGTATGGTGGCGAACTACACCTGGGCCCACTCCTTGGATGATACTAGTTCAACCTTCTCCGATAGCTTACAGGGAGGATCCGGGAACGGGTACGGCAGCCTTGGATACACTCTCTTTTCCGACCCGAAGCTGGATTGGGGCAACTCAGACTATGATGTTCGGCAACGGTTCGTGATCTCGCCCATCTGGGAGACACCGTGGTTCAAGAGCCAGAATGGTTTCCTCGGCAGGACAGCCGGAGGCTGGTCACTGGTGGGTATCTTTACCGCGCGCACGGGCATTCCGTTTACTGCTTACGATCTTGACAACGACTACAATTTTTATACCTTTCCCCGGCTGACGCCGGCCACGGCTCCTACTTACCATGTCAGTTCAAATCCTACTGCTGCCGGCCCGAACCTGTTCAACCTGCTGACCCTGCCTCTCCCGGCAAGTTTCGCGCCTGACAACCCGACCTTGGGAATTTCCGACTTCGGACCATTTCCAGCCGGCATGACCGCCCGCAACGCATTTCGCGGAGCTGGTGCGTGGAACTTCGATACGGCAGTGAATAAGAATTTCAAACTCACCGAGCGGGTCGGATTAACCTTCCGCGCTGAAGGCTTCAACATTTTCAACCACCACAACATGTATGTAAACACCTTCCTCATCGGTTACACCGGGCCGACCACGACACCCCTGGTAGTCCAAGGGCTCAAGGGCGGTCTGAATAGCCTCGCCGAAGGCGGCAACAACGATGAGCGCAGGTTCGGGCAGTTCTCGTTGCGAGTCAGCTTCTAGTCCTGCGGCATATTATTAGCGGGGAGCCGAAAATGGCCCCCGCCTTTTTTTTGAACCATATAAGGTCCACATAAGGTCCACGCTGCCAGCGTACCGACTAACACTGCTGGTCCCTTCCCGTGCATTAACAACAACGTACAGTCCAGCAGCTTTGGTCAAGTTACGCTGCAAATCCCAGCCGGCTGGTGCAGCTGGGGGCGAAGTTCTACTTCTAGCAGTTTCGAAAGTGGCTCATTCCTGATCAGGAGGCCCGAAACGGCCTCCCGATTTTTTTGCGGCGTCGAGATGCGCGGGATCCATACATAATTCTCATCGACATTTCCAGGGAGATTCTTGCGGCGGGAGCGACTGCGCCGTTACTCGAAGAGGCCTCCGAAGTCATACCAACTATCATAGATAATCTCCTTAAATCCATATCTGTGGCCTGATAGTCGCTCGACGCGAAGCCCACATGCCTTTCATAGTGAATACGTTACCTCGGTGTTACTTTGGAACATTAGCTGCTTTACTGTCCCGCTAACAGCGATGTATTCTCCCGTCGTTCGCCTTGGCAATCAGCAATTTAACAAACATGAGGCTGCAGAGACCTGTTTCCCAAGGCCCCAGCTGCATTTAGGAGACAGTTCAATGGAATCTGCCTTTCGCCCCGTTCTCACCAGAGTTCTTCTTGCTTCACTTACCCTGGCCCTACTGCTGGGCATACCAACCCTCTCAGCCGCGCAGGATGTGGCGTCGTTGACCGGAGTGGTGACCGATGCGAGCGGTGCGGTGGTCCCCGACGTCAGCGTGAAGCTGCTGGATACGAAGACCAACACCAGTTATGAAGCCAATACAAATTCGGTAGGAGCGTACACGTTCCACGATCTGCCCCCGGGGCCGGGGTACCAGGTGACCTTTGTCAAAGAGGGTTTCGACACGGTAGTCGTGCCGAAGCTGTATCTGGCGGTCAACACGACGCACACGCAAAACGCGCAGTTAAAGATAGGCAGGAGTTCGGAGACAATCGAGGTAAAGGGCGAGAGTAGCGCCGTATCGCTGGATACGAGCGACTCCAGCGTAGGCAACAGTTTTGACATGAACCTGGTGCACGAGTTGCCGGTGCAGATCCGCGACAGCCCGGCAGCGCTTCTAGCCTACCAGCCGGGTGTGGTGACGGCATCAACTGACGATGACGGATCACAAAGTCGCAATGGCGCCATCACCGGCGCGCGCACGGATCAAGGCAATATTACCTTGGATGGGTTGGACGTCAACGACTACGCTGGCGGATTCGCATTTTATGTGGTCGGATATGCGCCCGTGGATTCGGTGCAGGAGTTCCGTGGCGAGGTGGCCAATCCGCTCTCGTCGGAGGGACGGGGCAGTGGTGCACAGATCAATTTGGTGACCAAGAGCGGGACGAACTCTTTCCATGGTTCCGGCTACGAGTACTACCGCACCAAGGGCTTCGAGGCGAATGACTTTTTCAACAATTTCGCGACTCCCATTGTCCCCCGACAGAATTTGGTGCGCAATCAATTTGGCGCGGCCTTGGGCGGTCCGATTGTGAAGGACAAATTGTTCTTCTTCTTCAACTATGAAGGCCGGCGGGACGCCAGCTCAAATCAGGTTACGCAAACCGTGCCACTTACCTCTTTCAGTAACGGCTCGATCTCCTACATCAATACCAGCGGCGGCGTCTCAACGTTAACTCCGGCGCAGGTGACCGCGCTTGATCCTCTGGGCATCGGCCCAAGCCCCGGCCTGACGAGTTTCCTGCTGAGCCGTTATCCGGCTCCCAACAGCACGGCAGTAGGCGACGGACTCAACACAGGTGGACTCGTTTTCAATGCCCCCGGCAACCAAACACTGAACGACTATGTAGCGAAAGTTGACTACAACCTGACCGACAAGATGAAGATTTTTGTTCGTGGCAGCCTGGTGCGAGAGACTGATGACCGGAATCCTTCGATTCAGTTTCCTGGAGATCCCTTAACTTTCATCGATACCAATCATAGCTACGCCTATGTATTCGGTCACACGTGGACCATCAGTACCACGAAAATCAACCAGTTTGTGTACGGCGAGACCCGCCAGGAGGAGAACTTCCCGTATTTGTATGCTCCCCTGGGAACTACCGCATTCAGCAATTTCGACTATAACGGCTCAAGTGGGAGCTACCTGACCTCGCCTTATATGACCCCGTCTTCCCAGGCCCGGACGATTCCAATTCCCGTCTTTCGCGATGATTTCACCTATGTGCGCAGTAAACACACTTTCCAGGTGGGAGGCACTTTCAAGCCAATTAAGACGACCAGCAAGCTGGTCAGCGACTTCAACTATGTCTACTTGGGCATCGGTGGAGGTTTGGCAAGCCTCAGTCCCAGTTTGCGGCCAGCCGATCTGGCGACCGATTCGGTTTCTGAAAACCTGTACGACAGCGCCTTCGCATTCATCCTAGGGCACTATGCGGAAGTGACCAGCCAATACAACAACAATAGAGATCTGCAGCCACTTCCCCAAGGAACTGGACACACTCGCCAATACCGGTATTACGAGACGGAAGCCTACCTGCAAGATTCGTGGAAAGCGCGCAGCGATCTCACGCTTACCTATGGCTTGCGCTACCAGTTCAACACGGTGCCTTATGAGGTCAACGGGTTGGAAGCCACACCGAACTTGGATTTCGCTCAAACCATAGGACCTCGCATTGCGAACGGGTTGGCCGGCAACACTGGGTGTCCCGGTCCAAGTTGCGGGCTAGTGAACCCTCTTCTCTATTACTCACTCGCGGGCAAAGCGAACCACGCCCCTGGGCTTTATCACCCCGATTGGCACGATTTCCAGCCGCGTCTGGCATTCGCCTACAATCCCGCGGGCGTGGACGGACCGCTGGGACGGTTGCTGGGTGACCGCAAGACTGTGATTCGCGCCGGTGCCGCGATCGTGGATGACCACACCGTGGTAAATGCGTTGAATTTTCTACAGGACCAAAGCACCTGGATTCTTCAGAACGCCGCATCCACCGTTTATGGCCAGCAGAGCAGCGCAGTACAAGACTTGCAATCTGATCCGCGTTTTACCACTATCAATGCTTTGCCGGCAGGAGCGATCGCGACTCCTGCGCCGATTACGACTCCGTACGCGCCCTTCAGCAATGGCACATTTAGTCCTTTCTCGCCAGTCGACGGTTTGGTCCAGAATCAGTTTAACTACGGGATCGACCCCAGCCTGAAAACCCCATATTCGGAGACGTTTACACTCGGAATTCAGCGCGAGCTTCCAGGCAACTTCCAGCTGGATGCGACCTACGTCGGACGCTTCGCTCACCGGTTGTTGGCGCAATCCGATGCCTTCCAGACCGTGGATTTTGTAGATCCTGCGTCGGGAACGCGTCTGGCTTCCCAGTTCGCTCAACTTTCTCTTGCGGTGCGCAACAACCAGGCCATTCCGGCGCTCCCGTTTTTTGAGAACCAGATGAACGCAGCGCTTGGCACTTTTGGAGTCACCTGCGAGGGCGTGGGCTTCCCCAACTGCGCTTCTCTGGCGGCCACCTATGGTGGCGGACTTGTGGCTCGCGGCGACTTGGCTGACACGATTCAGGTGCTGAATATCATCGGCGCAATCTTCCCCGGAGTGGGACTCAACCCCCAATTTGGCGATAGTCTCTTTGTAACCAACAAGGGTTACTCGAACTACAATGGCTTGCTGGCGACCTTGCACAAGAAAATGTCACATGGATTGCAGTACGACCTGAACTACACTTGGTCACACTCGCTCGATAACATCTCTGCTGCAGCTAATAACGAGGGTGGTAACGGTCCCGGTTCCGGTGGCATCCTGTGCGACTCTATCAATATTGGAGTTTGCCGCGGCAACTCCGACTTTGATGTTCAAAACTCTATCACTGCGGACTGGTTATATGAACTGCCGGTGGGGCGCGGTAAAGCGCTAGGCGGTACCATGGCGCGTGCTCTGGATGAAGTCGTGGGGGGGTGGTCTATCTCAGGGCTTGCTAGCTGGCGCACTGGCTTGGCCTTCGAAACGGTGGCCAATGCCTTTCCGATCAGCTTTGCCAACAACGTCCCCGCGATCTTTAACGGAGACACTGCAAACCTCAAGGTCGATACCCACTATGAGATCAACGCGGCTTCGGGAAATCCGACTATTCAATTATTCCATAACCAAGTGGCGGCACTTAGTTCTTTCAGCGGTCCGTTAGGATTAGAGGCGGGCAGCCGCAATAACCTAAGGGGCCCCCACTACTCCAACTTCGACATAGGCTTGATCAAACACTTCCCTATTACAGAGGGCGTGCATATTGAGCTCCGCGCAGACGCTTTCAACGTGTTTAACCACGTCAACCTCGAGCTCCCCGGCTTTGGGGGCACGGCGGATATTAGCAGTCCGAGTACGTTCGGCGTGATCAGTTCCGACTATGCTCCGCGCGTGTTGCAGATGGCGCTGCGGATCGACTTCTAAGGTCAATCACCTCGTAGCTTCAGGTCGGCCCGAGGGCCGGCCTGATTTTCCTTATAGAGCATAATTTCCGCACTTCACTTCCCAAACATCGGATAGTGGCTGGCGGCGCCCATGAAGAACAGCATCGCGATCGACAGAAATGCGTTCGCTCGGGATGCAAGGAAGACTTGGCGGGCCATGGCTTTGGCTTTGTCCGGCATGGGAGTGCCGTTGGCGGCGTTATCGCGGGTCCATTGGATGAGGCGTTTCTGGATGCGCCAGATTACCCCCCAGACGTTGAGCAGCATCACCCATCCGATGCCGCCGCCGATGCCAATCGCGAGCAGGCGATTGCTCTCCCAGCTATGGCTGTTCAAGCTCAAGAAGAGCCAGGCCGCAGCCGCGACGACCACAGCGTAGACCACTCCCACGAACACGCCCTTGTCGAAAATGCCTTTGCCGGGGATGAGGCAAGCGTAGAGCACTCCCCAGACCATCGTCCAGATCAGAAAGAAGCTTCCCATCACGGCGCCGTGGGAGGGATTCAATCCTAGAATTTGGCCGTTGTGAACGTCAGAAGTCACAATGTTTTCCCAGTAGACGATTCCGGCCAGAACGGTGAGCGCGGCGGACATGCGAAACCACCATAGAGCGCGCGTCATGAGCGCGGGCATCACTTTGCCCTTGGTGGTGGCGTCGAGCTCTTTCATCAGCGGGACGTTCACCAGATTGAAGAAATAGAGCAGTCCGATCCAGGTGATGCCGGCGAGGAAGTGAATCCAGCGGACCAGCATCAGGAAATTCGTATTGAAGTCAGGGGGGAAATTGATTTGTGGTCCGAGGAACGTTGCGAGAGCGGCGCTTGCCATGATGCCTCCTAAGATTTCACCGGGGGCGGAATTCGCCCACGCGGGCGATTGTACACAACGCGACGTTTTCCACATTGAGACAAAAGGTGACTTCCGCGAAGTTCTAGGTTGAAAAGCGCGATAGGACGCCGTATCGTACTCGCAGTTACCTGCTGGCGGAGCGGCCTCGGGAAACCGGGGTGGCGAGAAGGCAGGTTGTCCCCCCGTGTTCCTTGTGCGGAAGGCCGCGAGGAAACGCTGTTGTTTTGAGCTGGTCCGGAGGCGAATGCCGAAGGAGCAGGTGGATAGGTCACAGTTCAAAAGAATCTAAGGAGATCGGCTATGGAAAGCAGCAAGCCGGCGCAGAATATCCAGGATTCCTTCCTTAATACAGCCCGCAAAGAGAGACTGAGCATCACGATTTATCTGCTGAGCGGAGTAAAGTTGACGGGCCGCATTCGCTCCTTCGACAAGTATTCCGTGGTGCTGGAGGCTAACGGGCAGGAGCAATTGATCTTCAAGCACGCCATCTCGACGGTGGTGATGGGCCGGACGCTGCCGCATGGCGCGCACGTGACGCATGCCGAGGGGAAGCCTGCGGCCCCAACAGGGACAACATCTTCATCGGCGCCAGCAACGGCGTCGGCGGCGAGCGCTTCCGGTAGCGAAGGGTAAGGCGTTTTCGGCTTGCGCAGGTCACATCCCAAAAAAACTCGCGACCGCGCGCCCGCATTCGGACGTGTGTCTTTCGCCACGCAGCCTGTGCCTGCAGAGGACGCGCAGGAGCGTGCTTTCCTGGTTGGGCTCGACGTACGAACGCGCGGGCGCAGCGGCGCCAAGGTGACTGCACAGGCGCAGGCAGCGCGCGATGCTGTTGCCGTCCAACCCGCTGCCAATGGGAAGGCGGGAACTCCAGCGCATGCCTCGGGAAAGTCCAGCACCAACAAACCAAGCATTCCAGAGTTTGACGCGGAAGAATCGCTGGCTGAACTGCGCACACTGGCGGGCAGCGCGGGCGCGAAAGTTGTCGGTGAAATTCTGCAGCGGCGCGACCGGCCCGATCCCGCGACTTTGATTGGCGCAGGCAAGCTGGAGGAAATTTCGGGCGCGGCTGCGTCCGTGAATGCCGACCTGCTTCTCTTCGATCACGATCTGACTGCCTCGCAGCAGCGCAATATCGAAAAAATCGTCAAACGGCGGGTGATCGACCGGACCCAGCTGATTCTCGACATCTTTGCGCGGCACGCACGCACGCGGGAAGGCCAGTTGCAAGTGGAACTGGCTCAGTTGCAATACATGCTGCCGCGTCTGGCCGGGCGCGGTGTGGAGATGTCGCAACTCGGCGGCGGCATCGGCACGCGCGGTCCCGGCGAAACCCAGCTTGAAACCGATCGGCGGAAAATACACCGGCGCATCCGGCATGTGGAGCAGCAACTGGAAAACGTGCGGCGCATCCGGGCACAGCAGCGGCAGCGGCGCGAATCGGCGCCGGTGGCGACGGTGGCATTGGTGGGCTATACGAACGCTGGGAAGTCGACGCTCTTCAACGCGCTGACGCGGGCTGCGGTGCTGGCTTCGCCGCGCATGTTCGCCACACTCGATCCAACGATTCGCGCCGTGGTTCTGCCGTCGAAGCGCAAGGTGCTGCTCTCAGACACGGTGGGATTCATTCGCAGCCTGCCGCACACTCTGGTCTCGGCGTTTCGCGCCACGCTGGAAGAAGTGCAGCGGGCCTCGCTGATTCTTCATGTCTCCGACGCCAGCAGCCGGCTTTCAGCCGAGCAGGACGCGCAGGTGGAAATTGTCCTGAAAGAGCTGGAAGCGGAGAAGAAGCCGCGCCTGCGAGTGATGAATAAAGTCGATCTGCTGGATGTGGAAGTAGCCGAGGGTTTGATGAATGGCGCACTGCGTGACGACGCGAAAACGCTGTATGTGTCCGCCGCGGAAGGCACAGGCCTGGAGAAGTTGTTAGAGCGCATCGACACTATGATCGACGAAGACCGTGTCAGCCGCGTGCACCTCCGCGTCCCGCAGAAAGAAGGGAAGACGTTGGCCATGCTCGAAGCCAAGGCGCGAATTTATTCGCGAGAATACAAAGACGGCGCGGTGGAGCTTGAGGTGGAGGCACCGGAGTCGGTGGTCAGGAGAGTGAGGGGGTGGGTGGTCACATAGTGCAATCAGATTTTCCTTGACATAGGTTTATTTAACATTATATAAATATCGCTGCGGTGGTGTTTAGCCGCTTATATTAGCGCTGTTTAGAGGTGCAAACATGAACGTCAGAATTGATCAGTTAGAGCCGGAGCTTGCTCAGAAGCTAGTTAGCCCCTTAAGAAATATTCTGCACGAACTCCGCTATACCATCCCAGGACAGTACCAACTCCGTGTTTCACTCTTGGACGCGAACGGTCGAAAGAAACGCAGCGATGCATCCGCGGACAATTGGTCCCCTGAATCCGGTCGGATCGAGATCCGGTTCGAGCCGGCACCAGAAGAACGGAAAATCGCGTCGCCTGAGGTCTCCCGCGGGGAGGACAGGAAATCCAGTTCGGATTCGCTTGCAAATAGACTGCTCAGGGCCCTGGACCGTGCGGAATCAACGCCGGGTTGGAACTTTGTCTCGCTGAAAAAATTCCGGGACGAGATTCTTCCCTCTGAGCCATTTTCGCCAGGTGCGTTCCAGCCCGCAGACGTTCACTGGCAGGACGCGATTCGGAGTGCCATCGAAAAGAGGTTGATCCTAGTTGGGAAGGTGCCAAACCCAAAGTCCCCTCAGTTTCCGGTTACGAGCATCCGGCTCAACCGCTTAATGCCTGAAGTACAGGAGGTGCTGGGGCTCCCGAAGAGGGACCTGGATTTCCACCCGATCCATATCAAAGGCGAGCCGTTGTCCGCCACTATTCTGCGCGAGAGGCGCTGAGCATTGGCGCTCTATTACTTAGAAACGAGTGCCCTCGTCAAGTTGTACGTGTATGAGCTCGGCACGGAGCGGCTGCTTGCCCTCAGTACCGGCGACGCTGGACATCGTTTTGCGATTCTGTCTATTGCGCAGGTTGAGTTCCGGGCCGCAATCCGGCGGCGGCAGCGTAGTGGCGAGATTCCCGGTCACGCAGCCGACGAATTGATTGAATCTTTCCGCCAGCATTCGGAGGCCAAGTTCCTAATCCAGCCATTTTCAGACTCTTTGTTGGACGTGGCATTCGCGCTACTCGATGGTTACGCCCTTAAGGGGTACGACGCTATGCAACTGGCGGGCTATCTGCTGTTGCGTTCGATTTCAGGGGCCGAAGAGCCAGTTTTTGTTTGTGCTGACAAGGCGCTGTTGTCAGCAGCGCGAAGCGAAGGCTGTCCGATCATGGACCCTAGTTCGCCATGACTGTGATTGCACAGCTTCACAGAATTTAAATGGGCCGGCAACCAAGAAGCGGTGACATTCCTTGGCTATCGGCCCATTCGATCCTGAATTGGATCGGAGGTGATACCTCTATGCTAATCCTCTTGGTCGGGAAGTCAAGGATTAGTTGCAAATTCTTGCAATGGGCCGAAAACGTGGCTTGACAATGGGATTTGGCGAATCCCGAAACCCTACACCGGCGCCGAAGTCCTCGTGAAATTTAGCCCTTTGCGTTGACATAAACTCCTTCGGACGTTAGACTTAACAGTTTTCATAGCCCTCATTTCCCTGTATAGCAGTCTCAATGGATGAAACGCTACGACAACTAGGCGGATTACTGCTCGGAGCTGTGCCGACGGTAATTCTGCTGGCGCTGCTATACGTACTCTATAAAACGATTGTGCACAAGCCTTTGCGGCGTGTGCTTGATGAGCGCCGCAGCAAAACCGAAGGCGCCGTAGAGAAGTCGAGGGCTGACATTGCCGCGGCTGAGGCGCGGACGTCCGAATACGAGCAGCGGCTGCGTGAGGCGCGAGCCACATTGTTCCGTGCGCAAGAGGCCCGGCGCAAAGAGGCGCTGGACGCGCGCACGGTGGCGATGAACGAAGCGCGCACTAAGGCCCAGGCGCAGGTGCAGGCAGCGAAGGCGGACATCGAGAAGGATCGCGAAGCAGCCCAGACCGGCTTGCAAGGCCAGGTTCAGGCGTTGGCCATAGAAATCATGCGGCGCGTACTGGAGCCGGCCGGGGCCCGACGCTGATGTCGAAGGGCACGATGTCGAAAGCCACGCCACGAGGTCGAGTTTCACCAGTTCGAAGAGGATGACTTCCATTAAGAAAATTATGCGGATGAGCGCGCTGGCGTTTCTCGGAGTGATTCTCGCCGGGGCGATGGCGCCGTTGCGCGCGCAGAAACAACCCGCAGCTCAGCAACAGCAGGAGGTCAGACAAGCCTCGGAGCAGCGAAGCTTCGGGCAGCAACTCGTGCACCAGACGCGGGAGGCTGCGGGAGAAGAGAAAGACGAAACCGCTGAATTCAAGCAATCGCCATCCGTGCGCCTGCTCGCGAAGTGGACCGGAATGAGTCTGCAGCATGCGTACTTGTTGAGCGTGCTGCTGAATTTTGCCGTGATCGCGGGAGTGATCTTCTGGGCAAGCCGAAAGTATTTGCCGCGAATGTTCAGCGCGCGCACGGCGGCGATCCAGAAAGCGATGCAGGAGGCGCAGAAGGCCAGCGAAGAAGCGCGGCGGAAACTGGCAGAAATCGAATCGCGCCTGATGAAGTTGGATGTGGAAATTGGCATGATGCGCGATGCTGCGGAGAAAGAAGCCGCCGCCGAGGAATCGCGCATCCAGGCGGCAGCTCAGGAAGATGCGCGGAAGATGGTGGAATCGGCGCATCAGGAAATCGCAGCCGCAGCTAAGGCGGCGCGGCGCGCTCTGACTGCTTATGCGGCCGATCTGGCGGTTGGACTGGCGCAGAAACAGATTCATGTGGATGCTGCCACCGACCAGGCGCTGGTGCGAAATTTTGCCGGGCAATTGGGCTTGTCATCTTCCGCAAAATCGGGAGATGCACCGGGAAAGGGCAGGCGATAGAGCGTGGCTTCGGTAGCCAGTACGTACGCCCGGGCTTTTGCGGAGGTGGTTCTAAGCTCGCATCTCGATGCGGATCGCTCGATCGCGGAACTGCGCACCATTGCCAGCCTGCTGGCCGAGAGTTCAGACTTGCGGCGAGTGTGGGAGAATCCCGCGATTCCCGCCGAGCAGAAGCGCCGCGTGCTGGACGCGATCGTCGGGCGGGATGGGATTTCAAAACAAGTGAGGAACCTGGTTGCCGTATTGATCGATCACCGGCGAGTGCATTTTCTCGATCCGGTTATCAAGCAACTGGAGAAAGAACTCGATGCTCGACTGGGATTCGCCGAGGCGGAGATCATAAGCGTCCGTAAATTGGAAGACGCCGAGAAGCGCGAGTTCGAGGCACAGGTCGAGAAGCTTACCGGTAAAAAGGTCCGCGCACGCTACGAGCAGGACGCGTCGCTTTTGGGTGGTGCAGTGGTCCGGGTAGGCAGCACGATCTACGACGGCTCGGTAAAGGGGCAGTTGGAAAGAATGAAGGAAGCTATTAGCTTCTAGCCCCGAGCTTTCGTGGCTACGACTAGAAACTAGCAGCAGCGGCTAAGAGCTGATTTTATGGCACAGATCAAGGCAGACGAAATAAGCAAACTAATCCGCGAACAGATCGAGAACTACGAAACCAAGATCTCCGTGGACGAAACCGGTACGGTCATCACGCTGGGCGATGGCATCGCGCGCGTGTATGGACTGGACAAAGTCATGGCCGGCGAACTTCTTTCCTTCCCGCACGGCGTGGCCGGCATCGCCATGAACCTGGAAGAAGACCAGGTGGGCGTGGTGTTGCTCGGCGAATACACCGATATTAAAGAAGGCGATGAAGTAAAGCGCACTGGCCGCATTATGAGCGTGCCCGTGGGCGATGCCATGATTGGCCGCGTAGTCGATTCGCTGGGACATCCCATCGACGACAAGGGGCCCGTCACCACCGACAAATTTATCGCTCTGGAACGGCTGGCGCCGGGCGTGATCGATCGGCAGCCGGTGCGCGAGCCCATGGCGACCGGACTGAAGGCCATCGACAGCATGATTCCGATCGGCCGCGGCCAGCGCGAGTTAATCATCGGCGATCGGCAGACCGGCAAGACAGCGGTTGCGCTCGACACCATCATCAATAGCAAGGGCAATGACCTGATCTGCATCTACAACGCAATCGGGCAGAAGCGGTCATCGATTGCGCAGGTAGTGAAGATTCTGGAAGATGCCGGAGCGATGGAATACACCATCGTGGTTGCGGCGTCGGCTTCAGAACCCGCGCCCATGCAGTACATTTCGCCGTATGCGGCATGCGCCCTCGGAGAATATTTCCGCGACAACAAGCGGCACGCGCTGGTGATCTATGACGATCTTTCCAAGCATGCTGCCTCCTATCGCGAAATCTCGTTGCTGCTGCGGCGGCCGCCGGGACGCGAGGCCTATCCCGGAGACGTGTTCTATCTCCACTCGCGGCTGCTAGAGCGCGCGTCCAAGCTGAGTGACAAGAACGGTGGCGGATCGTTGACGGCGCTGCCCGTCATCGAAACGCAAGCCGGCGATGTTTCCGCTTACATTCCGACCAACGTGATTTCAATTACGGACGGTCAGATTTATCTGGAAACGGATTTGTTCAACCAGGGCGTCCGTCCCGCGGTGAACGTGGGACTGTCGGTGAGCCGCGTGGGCGGCAGCGCGCAGATCAAGGCCATGCGGCAGGTGGCGGGAACGCTCAAGCTGGAACTGGCGCAGTACCGCGAACTCGCGGCGTTTGCGTCGTTCGGCAGCGACCTCGATAAAGCCACGCAGGCACAACTGAACCGCGGGCAACGGTTGGTCGAATTGCTGAAGCAGAATCAGTTTTCGCCTCTGCCGTTCTCTAAACAAATTCTGATCATATTCGCTGGGACCGGAGGATTCCTCGATGATCTCCCGGTGAATCAGGTACGCGACTTCGAAAAAGAGCTTTACAAGTACGTTGATGCAACCAACTCGGGCTTGCTGCGCACGATCATGGAGAAAAAGATTCTCGATGATGGGTTGAAGGCGCAGCTGACAGACGTAATCAAGCAGGCGAAGCAGCAGTTCGTGTCGGAGCGGGAAGCGGTGGCGAAATAGTATCGAGTCCCTAGTGCCGAGTACCGAGCGGTACAGTCAAACTCGGAACTCAGTACTCGGTACTCGTTACTCGTACAATGGCAAACATTCTCGACATTCGGCGCCGAATCCGCAGCGTGGTGAACACGCGGCAGATTACCAAAGCCATGAAAGTAGTCTCGGCGGCCAAGCTGCGCCGCGCGCAGGATCGCACCATGGCGGCGCGTCCCTATGCGCATATGTTGACGAATGTGCTGAAGTCGTTGGTGGCGCGGGCAGAGATTTACGATCCGGAGACGGGTGAACCGAAGCATCCTTTGTTGGCGCAGCGGGAAGAGAAAAACATTTTGCTGATCGTTGTCACTGGCGACAAGGGCTTGGCGGGCGCGTTCAGCGCCAACGTCACCAAGGCAGCCAGCCGGTTTCTCGAGTCCAAGGCAGGTAAGAATATCGACATTGAGGCGATTGGTCGGAAAGGGCGCGATTTCTTGCGGAGGCGCTATCCTGCCGCGGTCGTGCAGACGCAGAGCCTTGCCGAGACCGATGAATCGACGGAAAAGCGAGCTGAGGCCGGGGAGCGGGCCGGAGCGATACAAATTGCTGGCGAGCACGTTGGTGTTCTGGGCAAGCTGGAATTTGCACAAGCGCGCACTTTGGCGGAGATGGTGATTGAGCGCTACCAGCGCGAAGAGATCGACGCGGTCTATATAGTTTTCAACGAATTCAAATCGGTGATCGCACAGCGCCTCATCGTGGAACAGATTCTTCCCATCGAGCAGATTGGTGAGCAGACTGTCCGTCTGGCTGAGGAGATGACGGAAGAAGAAAAGAAAAAGGCCAAGGAAGCGGCGATCAGCGCGGGTGTGGGCATGCGAGGTGCTGAGTCCGCGGGCGAACAGGCAGCGTTGCAATTCGGAACAGCACAAGTGGATTACATTTACGAGCAGGCTCCAGAGGAGTTATTCCGGGCGTTGCTGCCGAAGTATGTGGCCATCCAGATTTTCCGCGCGCTGCTGGAGTCGGTCGCTGCCGAGCACGCCGCGCGCATGACGGCGATGGATTCCGCCACCAACAATGCCACCGACATGATCGACTCGCTCACGCTGGCCATGAACCGGGCGCGGCAGGCGAAGATCACGAAAGAGATTATCGAAATTGTGAGCGGCGCTGCGGCAATGTGAGAGGCTGCTAGCTTCTTTGCAACGAAACAGGTTTGTGAATTCGGAATTTGCGAGATTCATTGCTGCGAGGTTGTGCTACATAGAGCCGTATAACCAAGCTAGCAGCTAGAAGTGACTTTATGCCAGAAAACATCGGACATGTCGTACAAATTGCGGGGCCGGCGGTGGACGTGCAATTTCACGAAGGCCACCTGCCGCCTATTTATCAGGCGCTGCGAGTGGTGAGCGAGGGATTCACCGTGCCGACGCCCATCAACGTGATTCTCGAGGTGCAGCAGTACCTGGGCGAAGGCCGTGTGCGTTGCATAGCGATGGAAGCCACCGACGGCATGGTGCGAGGTATGAATGCCATCGATCAAGGTGGCCCCATTTCAGTGCCCGTGGGCCACGGCACGCTCGGACGCGTGATGAATGTGATCGGAGAACCGGTCGACCAACTTGGTCCGGTCGAGTACACGGAGAGAATGCCGATTCACCGCCTTGCGCCAGCCTTTGACGAACAGGCCACGACGGAGGAAATGTTCGAGACCGGTGTGAAGGTCATCGATCTCATTCAGCCGTTTCTGAAGGGCGGTAAGACCGGCTTGTTTGGCGGCGCGGGCGTGGGCAAGACCGTTGTCATCATGGAGCTGATCAATAACGTCGCCAAGCAGCATGGCGGCTACTCCGTGTTTGCGGGCGTAGGCGAGCGCACGCGCGAAGGCAACGACCTGTGGCTGGAGATGACGGAATCGGGAGTGATTAAGCCCGGCGATCCCGCGCACTCGAAGGCGGCGCTCATCTATGGGCAGATGACGGAGCCTCCCGGGGCGCGGTTGCGAGTGGCGCTTACCGCACTGACAGTCGCGGAATATTTCCGCGATGCCGAGGGATCGGACACACTCCTCTTCATCGACAACATTTTCCGCTTCACGCAGGCGGGTTCGGAAGTGTCGGCGCTGCTGGGCCGCATGCCCAGCGCCGTAGGTTACCAGCCAAACCTGGCGACGGAAATGGGCGAATTGCAGGAGCGTATTACGTCGACCAAGAAAGGGTCAGTCACGTCGGTTCAGGCGATTTATGTTCCCGCGGATGACTTGACCGATCCCGCGCCGGCGACGACGTTTGCTCACCTCGACGCGACCACCGTGCTTTCACGCGCATTGACTGAAATTGGAATTTATCCCGCAGTCGATCCTCTGGCTTCGACATCGCGTATTCTCGATCCCCGCATCGTTGGCCAGGAGCATTATGACGTAGCGCAGTCGGTGAAGAGGACGCTGCAGACCTACAAAGATCTGCAGGACATCATCGCCATCCTCGGTATCGACGAACTCACTGAAGATCAGAAGCTCACCGTGGCGCGCGCGCGAAAGATTCAACGCTTCCTCTCGCAACCGTTCCACGTGGCTGAGCAGTTCACGGGAGCGGCGGGACGCTATGTCAAGATTGCCGAGACGGTGAAAGGCTTCAAAGCGATTGTCGAAGGCAAGTACGACGACATCCCCGAGCAGGCGTTCTATATGAAAGGCCCGATCGAAGAAGTGCTGGAAGCGGCAGAGAAGATGAAGGCAGCAGCATAGAGACGTTGCTTGCAACGTCTTTTTTGCTTGTGGCCAGAGGAAACGTAGCAAACTACTTCTCTACAAATTGCTCAGAATGCCAGATACTTTTCAACTCGAGATCGTGACGCCGGAAAAGAAGGTTGTCGACACGGCGGCGGCGGAAGTTCAGATTCCAGGCAAGAACGGCTATCTGGGCGTCCTGCCGGGGCATGCGCCGCTCATCACCGAACTGGCGGTGGGCGAAATTACGTACCGCGACGGAGGGGAAGAGCAGCGGCTTGCTGTGGCGTGGGGCTTCGCGGAGGTGTTGCCAGATAAAGTGACGATTCTCGCCGAGACCGCAGAGCGTCCTTCCGAGATCGATGTGGAACGCGCGCGCAAAGCCAAACAGCGCGCCGAGCAACGCCTCACCAGCGGAGACACCAATGTCGACGTGGAGCGTTCTCTGAATGCCTTGCACAAGGCCGAGACACGCTTGGAAGTGGCTGAGGGCAAGGGTCATTCTTAGTTCTCGGCTGCGGCTCCTCCGTGGCCTCCCAGTAAACATAGCGCCCAAAACCGAACCCCAACTTCGATGGAGGATACGGCCCATGCAGTCTTCGTCCAGTGTTAAAGCGTGCTTCTGCGTCCTCTCGGTGCTTGGAGCTCTGGCTGCGCAGGACAAACCGGCGCAGACTCCGCCTCCGCGACCGCCAGCACCGGTGGTTTCACCTGAAGTGCACACCGACGCCACCGTTACGTTCCGTTTCCGTGACCCGAATGCGGTAGAGGTGAAGCTTTGGCGAGACGGTGCGGACGGTGTGCCCATGCAAAAGGACGACCAAGGTGTGTGGAGCGTGACGACTGCTCCCCTGGCTCCCGACTACTACGGATACGCCTTCACCGCAGATGGCGTGCGCTTGCTTGACCCTTCCAACCACGACTTGGTGCCCAGCCTGCTTTCCCCGAGGAATGTTGTGCATGTTCCCGGGCCCTCATCGTTGCCTTGGGAACTGAACGACGTTTCGCACGGCGAGATTCACCGTCACTTCTATAAGTCCAACGTCGCGGGCGATGATCGCGACTACTACGTGTACACTCCAGCGGGCTACAACCCAGCAGCCAAGAAGACCTATCCAGTGCTTTATCTCCTGCACGGGTTCAGTGACGACGCCAGCGGATGGACAGCCATCGGGCATGCAAACGTGATCCTCGACAACCTGATCGCCCAGGGCAAAGCTAAACCAATGATCGTGGTGATGCCGCTCGGTTACGGCACGATGGAGTTCGTGCACGTGGGATGGGACGCATGGAGCAATGCCGAGTTGCGGGATCGAAACTTTGAAAAGTTTGGTGAGGCGCTGCTCACCGAGGTCATGCCGCAAGTCGAGGGTGAGTACCGGATCACGAGAGATCGCAATGCGCGGGCGATTGCCGGGCTCTCGATGGGCGGCAAGGAATCGCTGCTGACCGGGCTGAACAATCTCGACAAGTTTTCCTGGATTGGCGCCTTTAGCTCAGCCGGGGCTCCCAACGAGGACTTTCAAAAAGATTTTCCCTCACTCGATGCAAAAGCGAATCAGCAACTGCACCTATTGTGGATCGCCTGTGGTACCGAGGACGGTCTGATCACGGTAACCCGCAATCTGCGGGCCTGGCTCAAAACCAAGGGAGTGAAAGAGACCGAGATCGAAACGCCCGGCATGCATACCTGGATGGTATGGCGAAGGAATCTCGCCGAATTCGCGCAACTGCTTTTCCACTAGATGAAATCGTACTCACAAAGCAGCCTACGGCACGTTCACCGACTCCCGATCCTCCGACGCTACACGCTTCACCGCCGCCGTGCGCTCTAACTTATCCCACGCGAATTTCCTGCCTTCCAGCGCACGCTTCAGCGTCCTGAACAGCACTACCGAAAATAATTGACGGTACGCGAAACGTTGCAACCACACCTGGCTCAACAACCACACGTCTTCTTTGTCGTCCGGACGGCGGCGCTCGAGCGCGAACGCCAAGGCCGAAGCCAGGAAGTCAATCACCAGGAACACGAAGAAGAATGCGACGAGTTTGTGAAAGCTGGCCGGATCCGTGGAATCGGGATGAAAGTGTTTCTGGATGAAATACCAGATGGCGCCGAAAGCGAACATGATGTCAATGAGCGGCGACACCAGCGGCAGCAGAATCTGGAAGATCACGATGTTCGGCAGCGCGACAAAGCCCAGCGCTCCCTTGCGAGCGAACACTCCACTGTGCTTGTAGACAGCCTGGAGAATTCCAAACGACCAGCGGAAACGCTGACGCATCAGGCCATTCGCGTTGGTTGGCGCCTCGGTATAAGCCAAAGCCATGTCTTCGTATTCCACGCGATAGCCACGGCGCAACAGGGCCATGGTGAGATCGGCGTCTTCGGCAACGGTGTCAATCTGGTAGCCGCCAGCCTCGCGCACCGCGGAAACGCGCCATGCCCCGATCGCTCCCGGCACTACGCTGACCGCCCCGAGAACATCCAGAGCACGACGCTCGAAATTCTGGCTGGTGATGTATTCCAGAGCCTGCCAGCGCGTCCACAGATTCACACGATTCCCCACCTTGGCGTTGCCCGCAATGGCACCGACCTTAGGATTGATGAAATGCGGTACCAAGCGCGAGATGGCGTCAGCGGCGATGATGGTATCGGCGTCAATGCCCACAAAGAGTTCGGCATCCTGAATATGCTCGATGCCATAGTTGAGAGCCTCAGCCTTGCCGGCGTTCGGCTTCGTAAGGATGAGGACTCTTCCAGCTTTTTCCTCTGCGACAAATGCGGCCCGTGCTACGCCCAGAGTGCGGTCCTTCGAACCGTCGTCGATCACGATCACGCGCAGGTTGCGGTAATCGGAGTTCAGCGCCGCTCGGATGGTACGCACAATCACTTTTTCTTCGTTGTATGCGGGGATCAGAACAGCCACCTTCGGCCTATACGATGCGATTTCCGCGGGTTTGCCGAAAATCTTCTCCTGCAACCGGTCGTAGACCGCCGCAGCTCCAATGAAAAGCAGACGCCCGGTCATGAGCAGGTCGCCGAGAAAGAAAATCCACGTGATTGAGATAATGCCGGCCTCGAAGAGCCAGAAGCCCAGCCCATCCAGGCGTGCGGCCCACCGTTCTCCCGTGCTCAAAGGCGACATCACGTCGGCCCGCGTCTTGCCGAACAATTTAAACACCGGGACCACCGAGTACCCACGGGCACGTATGCCATCGATGATCATGGGCAACGCACGAACTGTCTCAGCACGATTGCCGCCGCCGTCATGAAGTAGAACGATGTTGCCGCAGCGTAGATCGTTAGGCCCGCAAGGCGGCAGGTGCGCCAGTACGTAAGCGGAGATCTCTTCGGCAGTGTGCCGCCGCGGCTTGTCGCTCCAATCGTTAGGATCAATCCGGTTGCCGACGGTGATGTAGCCCATGTCCTGCGCGAACTCGAGCGGCTTCACCTGATCGGCGGTGTCGGGCTCTTCGTCAATGGCGTAGGGTGGGCGCAGCAGCGTAGTGCGTATTCCCATCAGGCTGGCAAAAAGCCGCTCGGTGAGATTCAACTCCACCTTCATGTAGGTCGATGAAATATTGCTCACGTCCGGATGCGTGAAGGTGTGGTTGCCGATGGTATGGCCTTCGTTGTAAATACGTTTGGCTATCCCTGAAAACTTGTCGGTCTGGATGCCGATCAGAAAAAACGTGGCCGTAGAGTGCTCGCGTTTGAGCACATCGAGAATCTTGGGCGTCCATTCGGGATCGGGTCCATCGTCGAATGTGAGCGCAACCTCGTTCGGGCTGTATCCATAACGCCCCACGCGAAAGGGTTTTGGCAGGTTCTGAAAATTTTCGTCGGTGATGAGCTTCGTCTCTGCGTCGATGGTCAGGTCGCGAGTGCCGTGAGTCGGGCGGTCCTCGATGCGAAGGATCTCGCCCTGGCCCTCCATGTCCACATCCTGGCCCGGAGGCACATCGCGGAGTTTGTCGGCTGCGCCAGCATCGCCAGGAACGTCCCATATGCGCCAAAGCGAACGATCCTCACCGCCCAGTCGCCATAACGCGAAAGTCTGGATGCCCAACGTTTGCGCGGCTCGCATATGATTCAGAGCCGTGACCGCATCAAGAAACCACACGTCGTGGCGCAGACTGTGTTCGTCCAGATAACTGAAGTGTGGATTCAGTGCATCGTCGTCGAAGATCACGTCCTCATCAGAATCGCGCGCCGCCAGCCAGGCTTCCTGCGCGCTCACAGAGCTGTCGTGGGCATCCGGCGGAAGTTTCCCCTTCTTCGGTTTGAGCACCCAGTCATAGCCATAATTAGCGATGGCACAGATCAGCTTCTCTTTGGGAATCACGCCTGCGGCGAACTTAAGATTGTCGACGAACCAGTCCTGCGACGCGACCGGGCCCGATGCAGCGCCGGGATAGTGTTCGTCGTAATTCATGATGACCACGCCGTCCGCGGGCGCGGAGATTGCGGCGTAGTCGAACTCCTTGCCGTGCGGAGGCACGCTGACATACAGCTTCATCCCGCGCGCGTGCAAGTCCGCCGAAAGTTCGTTCAAGAGCGCCACATAACCCGGCTGCCCGGAATCGGGGAACGCTTCGAAGTCCACCATCAAGCCGCGGAAGCGGTCGGAAGAAAGAAATATCCCCACCTGCTTGCGGAACGCCGCGCGCGCCTCAGGATCATTCAAGAATCCCGTAATGCCCCCCACCCAATCGGTGCCGTTGAAGTTGTTGACCATGGGGAAGACCTCCATGCTGGGGTCTTCTGCTTTGAGAAACGGCATCACCCGGTCGTCGACCGAGCGCGCGCGATTGTTCTGCACGACGTCGAAGAACTTGTTCGTCTGGTCGTCTACTCCCTGCAGGTGGCCATCGGGAGTGAGCACATGCAGCCAGTCGGGATAAAGCAAGTCGATCTGGTGGGCGAAATCGCGCAGAGAAGAGAAGCTGGCCGCATCCCACGGAACATAGAACGCCGCCCGAATGCCTTCTTCCTGATTTAGTTTGACCTCAGACGCTGGCAATTTCGACTTCCGATGAGAGCGGTTGGCCAGTTTCTTCTGACGATCGCGGGCCTTTTCCTTCTCATTCTCCTTCAACGCCTTGAAGGCCCGCTTCTGTGGAGAAAACAGCAGTTCAGGCAGACGCTCGTCCCGCAACGTGGTGTACACGAAGAAAATAACCAGCGCGGAGAGCGCCGCGACTAGAACGTCAGCCAGTCGTCTCAGGCGCTTCCAGCGCGCACGTTGCGGATCATAAAAGACAGGTTCGGCCATGGAGAGCTAATCGTTCATCGTATGCTGCAGGCGGCGGGCGGTCAATTGTTGGGGAGACTACACAGGGCGCCCGCAAGTGGTAATTGGTAACTAAGATGCGCTTTCCCGGCGCGAAGTTGACTCAACGCGCTATATTCTCATCGTGCTGCAACTGCTTCGTAAGGGTGCTCGATTCTTTCTGGCGGGGACCTTGGTGGCAGTTGCACTGCGGCTGGTCTTCGTCCTACACTTTCCGGGCATCGTCGACGATTCGCGCCTGTACGCCGATATTGCCATGAACTGGCTGCAGTATGGCGTCTACGGCATCACCGATTCCGGCCATGTCATCCCAACGCTCTCCCGACTGCCCGGATATCCGGCGTTTCTGGCAGCAATTTTCGCCGTCTTTGGCTGGAACAATTTCCGCGCCGTCCTGCTGATCCAAGTCGTCTTCGATCTGGGCACGTGCTGTCTGGTCGCGGATCTCGCTCGCCGTCTGTTCGACGAGCGTGCGGGGAAGGCCGCGTTCATGCTCGCTGCGGTTTGTCCATTCCTCGCCAATTACTCAGCCGCAGTTCTCACCGAAACTCTGGAAATCTTCTTCACCGCGCTGGCGCTGGATTTTGCCTTGTGCGGACTCATGTCCTTTTCTCAGGAATCTCACTCATTAAGATCAACCACCACGTGGATAGGGTGCGGCCTCTCCATCGGAGCCTGCATTCTGTTGCGGCCCGACGGTGGAATTCTGCTTGCTGCCGTCGCGGGGTATTTGTTTCTACTCTTGCTAAGGGCAATGGTTGTGCAAAAACAAAGGACGCGCGCGCGCCGCGTGCTTCCTATCCTGCGCGCCGGAGTTATTCTCGCCATCACTGTGCTGGCGCCCCTAGTTCCGTGGACAATGCGAAACTTGCACACGCTGCACCGCTTCGAACCGCTCGCGCCTCGCTACGCAAACGATTCCGATGAACTCGTGATGGTGGGATTCAATCGCTGGACCAAGACCTGGATTGCGGACTACGCCTCCGTGCAGGAGATCTACTGGAACGTCCCCGGCTCCGAAATTGATGTGACGCAGCTGCCGCGCCGGGCCTTTGATTCGGAACAGCAGCGCCAGGAGACCGCGCGGCTTTTCGCCGACTACAACCGGGATCATGACCTAACTCCGGAACTCGATGCGCATTTTGCCGCGCTGGCGGCCGTGCGCATTCAGACCGCGCCGTCGCGGTACTACATTTGGCTTCCGGCCCTGCGCATTGCGGACATGTGGTTGCGTCCGCGAACCGAGTTGCTGCCTTCAGACCCTCGCTGGTGGGAGCTCAATGACGAACGCATTTGGCTTGTGGTCAGTATTATCTTCGGCTTGGTGAATCTGGCCTACGTTGTTGCGGCCGCCGCTGGTCTGTTACGCGCGCGCGCATTTTTCGGCATAGGACTGTTCGCCTTATTTCTCGTACTCCGCTCGCTGTTTCTCGGAACGCTAGAGAATCCGGAACCGCGTTACACGCTGGAATGCTATCCCTTGGTCATAGTTGCAGCGGCAGCGCTTTTCATCGATAAATCGCATCGCACTGATCGAAACTCCTCATGAACAGCTTCCAAATCTGGAACGCGGTATGTGAAAACCCGTATTCAAACGTTTTACAGCGCCGGAACGATTGAAGATTCAGCTTGCAGTCTGTGGCCCCGCAGTTGCACAATAGCGCCCCATCAGGTCCCCAGGGTCTCACGTCCGCGCCTAACATCCTGGGCAAGCACAATCGAATCTAACGCCCCCGTGGGTGGAGGAGATCGCTATGCGTTCTGGCTCACGTGTAGTTACTTTGTTGGCTGTGTCTCTCTTTGCCTTCCAAACCCTGACTTTCGCCCAGTCGGCGACCACATCGCTGCGTGGCACCGTTTCTGACGCCAAAGGTTTGGTGGTCGCCGGCGCCAACGTCACCTTGAGCAACGCCGCCACCGGATTCTCGCGCAGCACCACAACCGACGGCCAGGGTGCTTACCAATTTCTTGAGCTTCCTCCAGCCAACTACGTCCTGACTATCGGGGCCCCAGGCTTCGCCAAGGTGAAACGGGAAAACGTCGTGCTGCAAGTCAGCAGTCCCGCGACGCTGAACGTCGCCTTGCAGGTGCAAGGCAGTTCGGTAGTAGTTGATGTCAGCGGCGAAGCCCCCATGGTCAACACCACGGATGCAACGCTGGGGAATAACTTCAACGCCCGCCAGTTGACGGATCTACCTTCCGAGGGTCGAGATCCTGCATCGATTCTTAGCCTGCAGCCGGGTGTCGTCTTCATCGGCAATGTGACCACTGACCAGCAAGACAACGACAGCCGCGGTGGCGCTGTCAACGGCGCTCGCAGCGATCAAAGCAACATTACACTTGATGGTTTAGACGATAACGACCAGTTGGAAGGCTATGCCTTCCAGGGCGCCATGCGCGCCACGTTGGACTCGCTACAGGAATTCCGCGTGACCACCAGCAACTACGACGCTGCGTCCGGCCGCTCTTCAGGCGCGCAGATGAATCTGGTCACCAAGAGTGGAACCAATTTCATCCACGGCTCCGTCTACGAATATAACCGGCCGACCTTCGACGTGGCCAACGATTGGTTCAACAAGAGTTCCGAGTTGCAGGCCGGACTACCCAACATCCCACAGCACAAGGTTCGCAATACATTTGGGGGTACCATCGGCGGACCCATCAAGAAGGACCGTTTGTTTTTCTTCGCGGCGTATGAAGGCCAGCGCACTGCTGAGCAGGAACAGACCACAAGGATCGTGCCCACGGCGAGTTTAAGAGAAGGCATTATCACGTATCTGTGCAATCCGGTCGGCGATTCCGTCTACCCCAACGGCGATCCTAATTGCTTCGCCGGTAATACCGGGTATAACGGTTCTACCGAACTCTTCTCTGTTGCCAGTAACCCTACCTACGCGCCGGATTTGGTCGCCACTTTGTACCCGGCGGGCATCACCCCCCTCGATCAAGGATGCGTGGCTAACGGAACCTGTCCCCCTACGCCCGGGAATCCTATTGGCGGCGGTCCCAATGGCCTAATCGCCAACATCGGCGGCGCCAACCCCAATGCACTATTCTCGCACTATCCTCTGCCCAACTGCACGGCTTGCGGCAACGCCGTCAATGGTAGCGGAGACGGCCTGAACTCTGCAGGTTTCACTTTCCCCGGCAATGACCCGATAACGCTCGACACCTACATCATCAAGCTGGATTACAAAATTACCGCTGACGGGAACCAGTCGCTGTTCGTGCGCGGCAATCTGCAGAACGATCGCGAGTCGAAGCCCCCTCAGTTTCCAGGGCTTCCGGCTGACGACTTTGTCACCAATAACAGCAAAGGAATTGCCGGCGGCTACACCTATATCATTCGCAACAACCTGATCAACAATTTCCGCTATGCATTTATCCGGCAAGGGTTGGGGAAGAGTGGGCTTAACAATCAGGATTACAACACTATCCGGGGCCTTGACGATACCCAGGCGCTTAGCCCCACTGATACCCCGACCATTCTTACCAACGTACCGGTGCACAACTTCATTGACGATCTCTCGTGGACCAAAGGCCGACATACCATTCAGGTCGGCACCAACTGGCGCCTGATTCACAATAACCGCCAGTCGAACGCACAGAACCTCTCGTCAGGTTACGCGAATCTGTATTGGATGAGCCCATCGTTTATCTCAAACGAAGGAGTGAGCCTGGATCCCGGGCTCATGGGCGCCGCCGCCGGAGGATCTTATCCTTCCGTTGATCCATCCTTCGGGGCGTCTTACGATTTCGCGGCCGTCCAGGTTGCAGGCCTGATGAGCCAGGTGTACACCGTCACCAATCAGGACAAGAACGCCAACCAAATCCCCAACGGAGCACTCGTTCCTCGCAACTTCCACAATTTTGAAGGTGAGATGTACCTCCAGGATAAATGGAATGTGACTCCAAACTTGACGCTCACCTACGGTCTGCGCTATTCGCTCTTGCAACCTCCTTACGAGGCCGATGGGAACCAGGTATCGCCCACTGTAGACATGCAACAGTGGTTCGAGAATCGCATCAACAACATGTATCAAGGTGTGGTCGACCAGCCGTTGCTCAGTTTTGGTCTTTCCGGACAGGCCAACGGCAAGAAGCCTTATTGGGCCTGGAAGTACAATGACGTCGCTCCCCGCTTCGCCGTCGCTTATGCGCCCCACGCGGATAGCGGCTTCTGGCACAGCGTTTTGGGCGACAAGGGAAAGAGTTCGATTCGAATCGGTTACGGCATGTACTATGACCACTTCGGCGAAGGAGTCGTCAATACTTTCGATCGGCAAGGTTCGTGGGGGCTTACCACCACCATCAGCAACCCCGCTGGTGTTCTTGGCGTAGATACCACGCCACGTTTTACCGGCTTGTTGGGTGCGGCCAATCTTCCTCCAAGTCCAGGAGTTCCATCCCCTCACGGATTTCCCTACACGCCCTCGACCGACCAGAATACCTACGGTCTGGCCATCGCCTGGGGGATTGATGACAACCTGAAGACTCCCTATTCACACGTGGTTGACCTTTCCCTGACTCGCGAACTGCCCCACAGCTTCGTCATCGAGGCGACCTACACCGGACGATTCGCCCGTCACCTGCTTCAGGAAATCGACCTCTCTCAGCCGCTTGACCTGGTCGATCCGCAAAGCCACATGGATTACTTTACGGCGGCGCAGATGTTATCAAAGAACGCGTACGCCGGAACACCCGAAAGCTCCATGGCAGCCATTCCGTACTGGGAAAATTTGTTCCCGCAAGCTGCTGGGGCAGCGAATATCATCGGTGCTGCTCCCGGCGCTCCAGCCAATCCCACGGCTACGCAGAATATCTACGACCTCTACTATTCCAACTTGGGCAACGAGACTCTATCCCTGGAAGATCTGGATGCGTTCTGTTATCCGGCGTGCGCCGGAACCGGCTCCAATACCATCGGCGGCTTCGTCGGACCCAACGGCACGCCATTCTCGTTCTACCAGCCTCAGTTCTCCTCACTCTACGGCTGGCAAAGCCGCGGCAACAGCAACTACAACGGCCTGCAAATCTCTTTGCGGCACGCTATGGCAGCTGGTCTTCAGTTTGATTTCAACTACGTTTACTCGAAGTCGATCGATGTTGGCTCCAACGCCGAGCGCGTGAATGGATTCGAATCCAACGGATTGGCCTATAACAGTCAGGTGATCAATGCGTTCTCGCCCGATATGTGGCGTGCGCCCTCCGATTTCGACACCACCCATCAGCTGAATGCAAATTGGGTGTGGGATTTGCCCTACGGACGCAGCCGCCATTGGGGAAGCAGCGCCAGAGGTCTCATGAACGGAATCTTTGGCGGATGGGGTTTCAACGGCATATATCGCTGGACCAGCGGATTCCCCTTTTCTGTCGAAGCCGGCAACGGATGGTCCACCGATTTCGAGCTCGAAGGGTCTTCCATTCTGACTGGTCCTAAGCCGAAGACTGGCGTATTTATCGAGGCCAACGGCAGTCCCACGGTCTTCCAAAATCCTGAACAGACCATCACCTGCTCCTGCTCACCGGGTAGCGCCGTAGGAGTGAACACATTCCGGCCAACCTACGCCGGTGAGGCCGGGCAGCGCAACAACTTCCGGGGCCCGGGCTATTTCGGAATCGATGCCGGCCTCTCCAAAATGTGGAACGTGGGTGAACAAAAGGCCGTAAGGTTCGCGTGGGAAGTGTTTAACGTTACCAACTCCGTGCGCTTCGACGCGGCGGGTTCTCTGATAGGACAAACTCTCGTGAATATTACCGGCTTCGGCATCTTCAACACGGAGCTAACCTCGCCGCGTGTGATGCAGTACTCCCTCCGATTCTCGTTCTAGGGAGAGTATTCGAAAGAATGCTTTACGACAGCGGCGAGTCGCTCATGCGGAAGCGGGTACGCACGTGCTCCGAGATCAACTCGATCGCCGAGCGATTCGTCACGGGGTCACTCTGGGCCAAATATCGCATAGCCTCCACCAGCAGCCGCTGCCCATCGACGTAGCGAGGATCGGACGCGCGTTCTCTTTTTGTGGAACGACCCAACTTCGGAGGAACCGTAATGGTGAACACTTTGGCCATGCGTGGACTCAAATGAGGTTTCTCAAGGCAGTATAGCGCCCTGAGTCCGTTTTTCCGAACACATTCTTGTGCTTCAAATTCAACTACTTAGCCGCGCGGGGAGACAAATTTTGTCTTGCCCGTGGTTTTCAGGCGAAACACATCGTTGCTGATCTTCGCATGTAGGTTCACCGCAGAGTACTTGGCCAAGCGATCATCGCCCTGGCCCTGCATGAACTTCTGTTGGATGGAGATACCGCGGCTCAAGTCAATCCACAAAATAATCTGCGGAAAGTTGCTGCGAATCTTCTCGCTCTTCGGAATTAGTTGCAGCTTCGCCGTCGGGATGTTGGCAACGGTCTCCTCGCCCTGATAGCTCACGTCGAAAGCCTTCTTCAGATCCTGCCCGCTGCCTCCGAAGCCCAGAACCAGGAAGCTTTCGATCTCTTCGTGGTTTGCGCCCGCCGAATACTCCATCACCTGCTCAATCTTTGGTTGGTACACTTGAAGCTTGCCGTCTTTGTAGAGCACAAATTTGCGATCGGGTTCCTTGATGTCGGCCATCATTTCAATTTCTCTGCCCGACCGGCGGTAGTAAACCGTGCCTTTTTGCGTATCGGTTTCATCTACAACTTTCTGATACTGATCCCAGACGAAATCGGCTTGCGCGGTTTGGAAGTGAGCCGCGGCCGCGTCCATCGTCTGCAGGACGCTGTCCAGGGTTACGGGCGCCCTGTTCTGCGCAGCAGAGGACAAGCTCAATACCGCCAGCCAGAGGAAGCCGATGGAGATCATTTGGGTTTGCCTCACTATTCTCGTTTTACCCAAACCCGGTAGCTCTGTAACTTCCCCTTACCATCAAACACGGGATCATACTTGATGATCGACACCGCGCCCGAAATCGGCTCGATGATGCGCAACAGCTGATCGCGGACCGATCCGTCGTCCCCAGGCGAAACTGCGGCCGCCGAAATCTCGTAGAGCAGGCCACCTTGCGCATCGGGCGTGACAACTACATCCGTCAGATGCGGATTGCGCGGCACGGGTTTGTCGTTGAAGTTGATCCAGTAGGGCGAGGCGAAGATAAA
>Ga0116121_1000195_pt1 | contig 35846 bp, 19 predicted proteins | sample June2015DPH_13_1_FD_89725 | JGI IMG/M metagenome (GOLD analysis project Ga0116121, IMG submission 89725) | Peatland microbial communities from SPRUCE experiment site at the Marcell Experimental Forest, Minnesota, USA - June2015DPH_13_10 | ecosystem: Environmental > Terrestrial > Soil > Wetlands...
GTCGACGTTGTTGACGCGAAGGTGTACGGTTTTACCGCTCACGGCGTTAAGGTAGGTTTCGCCGTCGCTGCCCCCGGTCAGGGTGTAGTTGTTACAGTTCGACATGCCCAGTTGGCTGAGCTGGAGGGCGATAAAGCCAGAACCGCATCCCGGGTCCCCAATGATCGCCTCGGCATTGATCCCCACCATGTAACCTACGAAAATCTCGCCTCCGGCGGTCGTTGTTCCGTTTTCGGCCCAGATTGTGGTGTCAGTTGAGCTGCTATTGTAGAAAACACCGGCAAAGTTATTGTCGGCGCTCCCAAGTACCCCCTGCCCGGTCCCCGCCGCGCCCCCATAGTCGCCCCACACGCCGGCAGCGTGAGGAGAAATACTCCCTCCTGTAGCGCTGACGCCGGACGAAGCCCCGTATACGGCAACGTTGGCATTCGAACCGAGAACGCCATAGGGCGTGGCCAGGGTCGAAAAGTCGTACCCTCCATTCGTGATGCCCACCACACCCGCGATCGGACTCGAACCCTCAACGCCAAAGCCACCAGGCGACGACGCTTGGCCGTACACACCAGCCGTAGACCCCGTTGAGGCCCATTCGTAACCCGCAACGCCAACGCCAGCAGACGACTGCGCTTGGCCGAGCACGCCATACGTAGACCCCGTTGGGGCCGACGCGTAACCCCCTACGCCAGCCGCGAGATTCGCGCTGCTGCTAGTGTTGCCGTCGACGCCGTTGACGCCGTTGACGCCAGAGCTCCCATTGCCAGTAATTGTGCCGTTCACCGTCTGAGTTGCTGTGAACGTGTTGGCCGCCCCCAACTGCGCGTACAGGGCGTTGGTCGCTGCCGTGTTCAGGCTTAGCGTGACGTTGCCGCTGGTGCCGCCGCCCGTCAGATCCGTCCCCGCCGTCACGCCCGTGATCGTGCCCGTGCCTACCGCCGCGCAGATCCACGAACTGCCGTTGTATTGCAGCACCTGATTCGCGGCGCATGCAGTGCTCAGCGACAAGTTCAGAGTGCCGCTGGTGCCGCCGCCGGTCAGCCCGCTGCTGCTCGCCGTCGTCACTCCGGTGAGCGTGCCGCCTCCGGCGAAGACAATGTCCAACTCGGCCGTGTGGCTCGTCTTCGTGGCTTCCTTGCTGTCGAAGGTCGCGTTCAGCGGACTGTTCGCCACCAGCGCGATGCCGTCATTGGGAGTTCCGCTCAGCCACGCCTGCACCGCGGCAGTGATATCGACCAGGATGTACTGGTTCTTATCGGCAGTGACGAGCGGGACGCTGGCGGCAATCGTCGTTCCCAGCGCCGGAGCGTTGCTGGCATCGATCGTCGACTCCGTCCAGGTGCCGTTGACGTAATCGACGTTGAAGCTGCCCGCCGTGGTCACGCCATCGACGAAGAGCTTGAGCGTGGCCTTGGTGATGTCGCCGCTGGTATACCCGGAGGGGATCGACGACAGATTGAACTGGATGTAAGTGGTCTCCGAACTCTCGACCCCGAGCGTGATCGCGGAGCCGAAGTTCTTGGTTGGAGTTGCGGTGCTGGTGTAGGAATCGCCGCTGGGCGTAAGTTGGCCATAGGCCGCGGTGCACGCCAGCAGGATCAGAGACAGAAGTGAAGCCAGGCGCAACTGAAGGGTCAGGTTTTTCATAAATCTCTCCAAGTATGTTTTGGTTGCTTTCCCGTCGTAATTTCCCCACGAGCAAATTCAAAAGAGTGAAGCAAGCGGCGGCGGATCGATTACGCAAATTACCCCGCCGATTGCTCCCATGAACTGATAATCCCCACACGTACTCGCGGATTGCTGCGCGAGGAAGCCGCGCCTCAACCCAAGCTACGGAGTCACTTTGTAAACCACGCCGAAGCCGATGCCACCGCCAAGGGTTGTGCTGTAGAGATTGCCCTGCTTGTCGAGGATCAGATTTGCGTCCGGTACCGCCCCGTCCGCACCGCCGGTAAAGGTGTGGAGCACGGTGTGCACGCCTGACGGCGAGAGCTCAAACACCGTGCCGTCGCCGTTACCGCCCGTGTAGGTCGTGCCATAAAGGTTGCCCACTTTATCGCGGACCACACCGACGGTAGGGTTGGCCCCGTCCGGGCCGCCCGCAAAGGTATAGAGCACCGTCTCGGTGCCCGATGCCGAAACCTTGAATACGATCCCGGCGTTGGACGATCCGCCATAGGTGGTTGTGCCGTACAGATTGCCTTTGCTATCGAGAATCACTCCCCCGTATGGAGTTGCTCCATCCGACCCACTGGCGAAGCTATGGAGCACGGTCTCGGTGCCCGACGGGGTGAGCTTGTAAACCGTGCCGAAGCCAAAAGCGCCGCCCTGCAAAGTTGTGCCGTAGAAATTTCCGTGCTTGTCCTCGACCACCCCCGCATACGGACGGCTTCCATCGGTGCCGCCCGTGAAGCTGTACAGCACGCTCTCGGTACCGGCGGCACTTAACTCAAACACCACTCCAAGTTCAGACGTGCCGCCGCCGTAGCCCGTGCCATAGAGGTTGCCGGCCTTATCGAAAATCAGGTTCTCGCCATACGGATCTGCACCATCTGCCCCGCCCGTGAACGTGTAGAGCACCGTGTGCACGCCTTTCGGGCCGACTTTGTACAAAGTGCCGTAGCTGACGTTATCCTGGCTGTAGAGAGTCGCGCCGTAGAGATAGCCCTTCTTGCCACGGACCAAGCCTGCATATGGAGTTTCACCTTCTGCTTGACCGGCGAAGCTATAAAGGACGGTCTCTTTTCCGTCGGGAGCCAGTTTGAAAACTGTGCCGAGGCCGGCGGTGCCGCCGTTGTCGGTTGTACCGTAGAGGTTCCCTGCCGCATCAAGGATCACCCCTGTGACGGGATTCGCGCCGTCGGGCATTCCCAGAAAGTTGTAGAGAACGGTCTCTGATTGCGCTTGGGCCGTGCGGACCGCGACCAGCAGCAACACGCAGACGACAGCCAGCGCCGCCAAGGTTGGTGTCCACGAGAAATGGGAAACATCGAAATTTTTTCCCAGAGCGATATTCTTGTTTTCGGAATCCATCGTTGTTCTCCTTGTAGTAAGTTTTTCTTGCTTGTTAGGCTGTCGGACACAGCGCCCGTCATTCATGGGGAAGTACCATCCGCCGGAAGGTCTTTCTGCGCAATCGAGCACTCTTGCAGACGGAGTTTTGCTCGTTCTGCCTGCGCCGGGGCCAGCTTCTGTCCGCAAAGAGGGCAGTTGTCGAGGCCCGCCGCCGCGCCACCCACCAGCAGGGTCATGCCTTGCCGCTCGACTGTCACCTCCGTCCGGACAGTGCGGCTGGTGCCGCGGCCAGACGTCTGAGAATGGAAGAAGCTTGCCCGGCGAGTCAGCCATTGGTAGAGTCTGTTCGTACGGTTCTCCCTGTACTGGCCGCGCATGTTGCTGCACTCGCCCGAAAAAGGCCAGTGAAGCGTTCTGATAACTCTTGAAAAGTTCTGAATGCCTCTATGTCACTGAGCCCAGGATGGATCTTTCAATTCGGAGAATTCCAGGCGGACGTCCGGGCCCGCAGTCTTCGGCGGGATAACAGGATTATCCCGCTCAATTCCCGGGCGTTTGATGTGCTGCTCTACCTCGTCCAGAACCCGGGAAAGGTTCTCACTCGTGAGGAACTGCTCAAGAATGTCTGGCCGGAATCGTTTGTGGACGAGAACAGTCTGGCGCAAAGTATCTCGGCGCTGCGGCGGGCACTCGAAGAGAAACCCGGCGACAACAGCTATATCGTCACACTGCCCGGACGCGGGTATCAGTTTGTCGCGCCCGTGCAGATCATCGCTCCAGAAAACGGCGCCACTCTCCCGGCGTTAGCGACGAACGCCAGCAACGTCTCCGCTGGGCTCCTTCTTCAGCAGCAGACGATCCGAACCAGTGTCATCACCGAAGAGAACGAACAGCTGAGCTTGCCGCGCCCCCGGAATCGGGCGGGCGCAAGACTGGTCGCGATTTTAGGTGTGTCTGCTATTACCGTTGCAGGATTCTTCGCGTGGACACAATTCCACAGAGGTCCGCTTCCGTCCCGTTCGTCTGCGATGAGTTCAATCAAGGCATCCGCTGCCCCGCGCCGTTCCATCGCCGTTCTCGGTTTTCGCAACCTGTCAGGCCGTCCCGAAGAAGGTTGGCTATCCACGGCCCTGGCGGAAATGTTGAGCACCGAACTGGAGGCCGGAGAAAAGTTACGCCTGGTTTCGGGCGAAGACGTCGCGCGCGCCAAACTCGATCTTCCTCTGGCCGACGCTGACAGCCTTTCCAGAGACACGCTGGCGCGATTGCACAAGAACCTGAATAGCGATTTGATTGTCCTCGGCTCCTATACCGCTCTCGGTGAGAATCCCGGCACCCGCATCCGTCTCGACCTACGCCTTCAAGATACGGTCGCTGGTGAAACGATCGCTGATGTCGCTGTGGTTGGAGGTGAGGCTGACCTGTTTGACATGGTGTCACAGGCCGGTTCCCGGTTGCGCGAAAAACTTGGTGTGGAAGCCGTTTCCCCGGTGGAGGCGGTGAGCATCCGCGCATCCGCGCCTTCCAACCGTGACGCCGCCCGCCTTTATTCGGAGGGACTCGCCCGGCTGCGCGTGTTCGATGCCCCGGAAGCGCGCGATCTTCTGCAACAGGCCATAGTTTCTGATCCGAAGTTTTCCCTGGCGCATGCCGCTCTGGCCGAAGCCTGGTTACGGTTGGGCTATTCCAAGAAGGCCCAGCAGGAAGGCCGGCAGGCGTACGAACTCTCCGCCAATCTTTCTCGCGAAGACAGGTTAGTGGTGGAAGGCCGCTATCGTTTCGTCGGTCATGAATATGAGAAGGCGATCGAGGTCTATCGCGCACTCTTCACCTTGTTCCCGGACAACGCTGACTACGGCCTCAGACTGGCAAGGATGCAGACCCGTGGCGGCAAGGGGCATGATGCTGTCGCCACGGTCGAGTCACTGCGCAAGCTTGCGCCTCCAGCCTCGGAAGATCCCCGTATCGACCTGGTGGAGGAAGAAGCGTGGACTTTGCTGGGCGATTCCAAGCGTCGAGAACAGCTCCTGGCCCGGGCGGTGGAGAAGGCGAAAGCGCAGGGATCACGTCTGATCCTGGCAGATGCGCGGGGAGGGCAGTGTGGGCTGTCTAGGTCGGTTTCCGCCTGCCGCGAGGCGAGGGACATTTATGCCGCAGCCGGGGACCGGGAACACGAAGGTAGGGCTTTGCTTGTCTGGGCGCAGGTGATAATTCAAGCGGATGTACCCCAAGCCATCCTTCTCATGCAGCAGGCGCAAACCATCTTCCGCAGGAATGGATCCGACATCGGCATGGCCGTCGTGCTCGACAACCTTGCCCTCGCCTATCAAGGTCAGGGCGATCCCGCGACCGCCGAGAAAATGGAACGAGAATCTGTGGCCCTTTGGCGGCGCGTTGATGACAAAAGGAACCTGTCTCTCGCTCTCGGGAACCTTGCCGGCCAGAGGTGGGATCAAGGCGATCTGCCAGGCGCGATTCACCTCTATGAGGAGTGCCTCCAGGGATGGGAGCCAGAGGATACCGGATATCCCGCTCTCGTAGGTCTAAACATCGCGGCCATTCACCAATTGCAGGGGGACTTGGCGGGCGCCCGGAAGGGATTCGAACAATCCCTCGCGATGTGGCAGAAAAAAGACGATCAGCCGGGTTTGGCATCTGCAATGTGGGGGCTGGGAGGCTTGCTTCTCCAAGAGGCCGATTTTTCGGGGGCCCGTAAGATGTACGACCAGGCGCTGGCGATACGGACCTCAAGAGGCGATAAGATCGCCATCGCCGAGACCCAGCTCGGGTTCGCCGATTTATCGCTGGAGGAGGGGCGTTCTCCAGCCGAACAGGAAGCCACGGTCCGTCAGTCTCTCGAGGTTTTTCAGACACAAAAACTCCGCGACGACGAAACCCAGGCATGGTGCGTCCTTGCCCGCGCGCTGCTCGCTGAGGGTAAGGCGGCGGCAGCGAAAGAAGCGATGCAACACGCGCGGTCTCTGGCCGCCAAGAGCCAGAATCCAAACATCCGCTGGCCAACCGCCACCACTGCGGCGCGCATTGAGACCGCCGAAAAAGACCTTGCCCACTCCGCTGCCGCGAGTGCAACACGCAAGGAACTGGCCACCATCATCACGAAGTCGCGAGAGCTGGGTTATATGGGCATCGAACTCGATGCACGACTGGCGCTCGCTGAAATCGAAATGAAGGTGGGACAAACGACGGTCGGACGCGAGCATTTGACAGCCATCGAAGCGGACGCCAAGGCCAAAGGCTACAACTTGATCGCCCGCAAAGCTGCCATCGCTCGCAGCTGAGTTTCCCGCTCAAACAAGAGAACGCATTGTTCCCTCGATTCCTATCCAAATAACGCTGACTCTACTCGATAGAATGCTGAGCGATCCACGCTGCGGGAGTAAGGTCGGGCAGGCGGCGGATCGGAAGATCAGCAAGCCCGGGAAGGACCGAAACCAGATAGTTGCGCACTGGGAGTTTCAACCTGCGGCAGCTTTCCACGACCGAGAGAATCGCTGCAACCTTTGGTCCTGAGAAACGGCGAACGCCACTGCATTTCGGCAGCGGCGTTCATTGTTGCGGGGGTGGATTTGAACCCCAGTTCCGCATTGATTCCATGTAAGTTATTGATTCCGCGATACGCGAAAACGGCCCAATAGGCAAAAAGGGCAAATCTCTTTTACATTTTTCTTACACTTTTGTTCTCTTGGATCTCGCATTTAGCCGCTGCCGCTTTTGCCAAACTATATTTTCGTCGTCCCACACCTATTGTGCTTGTACCGCGCCCCTTCCTCTAAGCCTCCAAACAAGTTTGATGGTGGCGCATATATCCATGCGTGCCCGGTGAAAGCGTTATTGTCCCGGTGCATCAGGGGATAGGACCTTTCTGGTACGAATACTCGACTCAGCGGGAAACTCAACCCTCTTGAAGCAAACCGGCTTCCCGCGTGCTTAACAATGGAGGAACAACGGCAGTCACCCCCTATCGCTTGAGAAGAACACTGTGCCGGCCGATCCATCTCACTTGTAAATGCGAACTCCCTGGACAACACGGTTGATCACACCCACTGGACTCGGGCTGTCAGGGTCGAGGCCTATGCGCACGCTTAGGTGGTAACTAAAGAGTTGGAGACAGAGAATCTCAAAAGGAGTCCGGAGAACATCCGGGGATTTCGGGGCCAACGACGGAATGACCTCGTCAAAAAGCTGCGCGGTTTCACTCTGGCCATCATCATGCGGGCAAACGCCGACAAGGTACCCCAGTTTCTTTGATCGAAGCTCTTGCACCAGGTCCTGCTCATAAAGCCGAGCCACGGGGTCGTTCGACAACAGACAGAGCACCATTGTGTCCGAGCAGATGAAGCTCATCGGACCATGCCTCAATCCCAGATAGGTTTCGGCCATGACGGGAAAGCGGCCAGCCGTCATTTCCAACACCTTGAGCGCTCCCTCCTGCGCCCAGCCGAATAACGGCGCTGACGCGAGGACTAGAACACGGTCTTCAACGCGGCTGGCTAGATCCTTCACCTTTTGGTTGATCAAAGTGAACTTGCTCTGCGCTTCGGCAGCCGCCGTCGCAATCACCGAGTCCATGAGATCGCCCTTGGCCAGACAGAGGCCTGCCAACAAGAGATTGGAATAAGAGCTGGTCATCACCAGACTCTGATCATTAGTGCGCGGATCCAAGATGATGGAGTTCACGAGCGGAGATGTGGCCAACGCCCCTTCGGGATTGCACGTGACGGCTAAGTGCCAGACATCTGGGCGGAGCCCGCGGACACGCTCGACGACGGCCATGCTCTCAGGACTGTTCCCGGAACGCGCCAGGGAAACCAGTACGGTCGCATCCTCCATGTATCGTTCGGTTCTAAACAGCAAGTCGGTGGAGGGTACTGCGATGGATCGAGACCATGCTGCTGCCACTGCGGACGCAGCATAGGCCGACGTTCCCGCGCCCGTGATCACGACACGCGCATCCTTCAATCTGGCTTGCAGTTGCAGTCTTGCGATTCCTTCCTGTACTCGCTTCGCGGTGGTCGGCCATAGTTCCGGCTGCTGCCGAATCTCGGCCCATGTGTGCCCGGTGCCCATTGCACTCTGCTGCTTCTCGCGTTGTTCGATGCCTCTCGTAGTCATGACTAACAATTCCTTATGGTAAGTGTCATCCACCGCAAAACACTCCCGGTTGACAATCGGCTCGCCGAGAGCCTGCTGGAGTTGCGTAACGAGAGCTCGTATGCAGGATTGGATTCGGTGTTTGCCAATTCACGTGGCCGGCCTCGCTCTCAGCAGAATGTTCTGCAGCGATACCTGCTCTTCCCCACCTTCGACCTTCGACCGTGGTTCCATACATATTTCCATCGGTGTCGATGACAAGGGCGATCGATACCGCGCGTGGTGATGCCATTGAACCACGCGAGAAGTTCGAAGCCGGCGCTATCGTCATTCGGGCAACATGATCTGATCCTCGATTTTAAAGTTGCCGCTGACCGTAAGTGCGTCGGTTGCGGGCTGTCCGCCGCCGACCGATACGGTGTACTCTCCCTGCGCCACGATGATATCTCCGGCATCGGTAACCATGCTGAGGTCCCGTAGGTTCAGATGGAACTCGACCTTCTGATTGGCTCCCGTCTCTAAATGGATCCGTTGGAACCCGCGCAGTGCGCGACGCGGTGCGCCTGCGATATCGGGAAATTTCAGATAGAGCTGCACCACCTCGTCGCCCGCAACCTTGCCGGTATTGGTGACTGTCACAGATGCGTTCAGCGGATCGCCGGCATGGATCGGGGTGGAGGGCAGCGAAAGCTTGCTGTAGCTGAACGTCGTGTAGCTGAGGCCGTAACCGAAGGGCCAGAGCGGCTCTCCTTCAAAGTAGCGATAGGTGCGTCCTTTCATCGCGTAGTCTTCAAAATGCGGAAGCTGGCGGACATCTTTGTAGAACGTGACGGGAAGACGTCCGGCGGGATTGTTCTTGCCGCTCAGGGTTTCAGCGATGGCGGTTCCGCCTTCCTCGCCGGAATACCAGGCTTCCAGGATCGCGTTAGCATGTGCTTTTTCCCAATTCACGCCCAGCGCGCTACCGTTCATCAGCACGACAACCAGAGGCTTGCCGGTGATGGCTACCGCCTGTAGGAGATCTTCTTCGGGCTTCGGCAAGTCCAGGCTGGTGCGGTCTCCGTCTGAAAAGCCGGGCTGTTCAACCGGCATCTCCTCCCCTTCAAGGTGGCTGGTGATGCCGACGACGGCAACGATGACGTCCGCATTTGTCGCGGCGGCGACAGCCTCGGGATCAGGAGCGTTGTTCACGGGAGCCCAGATCATCTGGGCTTCTGCCTTGCCTTCTCGGAAGCGGCCATAGTTCACCTCAAGCTTGACCGAGTGGTCCTTTTCCAGGTGAACTTGGCCGAGATTGGTATCCTTGCCCCAAATCTCCATGATCAGCTTGCCGTCCAGGGAAACACTGCCAAAGCCATCGACCTGGAGGCCGATCAAGTAGTCGCCAGTTGCGTTGGGATTGAGGAAGCCGGTCCACTGTACCGACAGATCATGAATTCCTTTCACCTGGTCGGGGAGATTGCCCTCATTCAGGTTCACGTTGGATTCGATCCGCGACGTGAGCGGTGCCGGTCTGGCGTCGGAAGTCGGGCGCGAACTGTACTCGGCTTTCAGACCGCGCTTGCCATCGGGAGTGGTCAGAACCGATACGGGCACAGAGCCCCCCTGATTGGAGAGGAACTGGGTGCCGCGGACATAAGTGATCTTCGCCCCGGGGAATTCGGCTTTCATTCCTTCCAGCAGGCTTACGGTGTGGGTGGGATTCCCGTTGTAGTTGCCTAGCAAAACGGTAGTTTGATCGGCGAGCGGGCCGACGATGGCGATGCGCTTGACGGACCTCAGCGGCAGCACACCGTCATTCTTTAAAAGGACCATGGATTCGTTTGCCATCCGGCGCGCAAGGGCGCGGTGCTCGGTATTGTCGAGCAGCTTTTCATCAGTGTCGCTGTAGGGCACCATTGCCGGGGGGTCGAACATGCCGAGACGGATGCGAGCGGTGAAGAGGCGAATGAGTGCCGTGTCGACCTTGCTCTCAGAGAGATAGCCCTGCAGCACAGCCTCGATGTAGGGCTTGTAGTCGTGGTTATCTTTAACCTTTTCGATGAAGTCCACACATTCGTTATCCATGCCGCGCTCGAGCGAGATCGCCGAGGCCTGCGGCTGCGTCGGGCGATAGCGATGGCCGCTGAAGATGTCAAGGACGGCGCCACAATCTGAGACAACGTATCCTTGAAATTGCCATGCCCCGCGAAGCGTGTGTTGCAGCAAGAACTGGTTGGCACATGCGGGCTCGCCATTGACGGCGTTGTACGAGCACATCACAGATCCCGCGTGGCCCTCCACCACGGCAGCACGAAAAGCCGGCAGGTAGGTGTCTTCTTGGTCGTGCTTGCTGATGTCCACGTCAGCGAAGTGACGCGTGGGTTCAGGACCACTGTGCACGGCATAATGCTTGGGCGTGGAAATGACCCGAAAATAATGAGGATCATCGCCTTGCATGCCGGTCACAAAAGCGACCGCCATATGGGCGCTGAGGAAGGGATCCTCGCCGTAGGTCTCCTGTCCGCGCCCCCAGCGAGGATCGCGAAAGATATTGACGTTGGGCGCCCAGAAATCCAAACCCTCAAAGATATTCGAGTGACCGGCGCGTTCATCCTGGGCATGTTTGATCCGGCCCTCAGTGCCGATGGCAGTCGCCATTTCGTGAATGCGCGGCACATCGAAGGTCGCTGCAAGACCGATAGGTTCGGGAAATTCCGTCGTGCCGTCGACAGCAACCCCGTGCAAGGCTTCGCTCCACCAGTCGTACGCAGGAACACCAAGACGCTGGATTGCGCGAGCCTGATTCACGAGCTGCGAAGCCTTTTCTTCAAGCGTCATGCGGTGGACCAGGTCAGCCGCGCGCTCCTCGGGCGACAGCTTGGGATTCATAAAAGGGAAACTGGAAGTGTCCTGCGCACTCGCGCAGACCACGAGGACGATACACGCAATGGGGATCACCAGGAAGAATCTGACGGGGTAATGCATTTTGTCTCCTTACAACCGCCGGATATAAGAAAGCAACATTGGATACTCGCAGTTGGCTGTTTGTGAGCAAAGCGCTCTGCTGAAGCTCGTTCTTTCGCCTGCATCTCAGATTACCCATCTGGGCTCTACGTTCACCAACAACAATCCCGACTCTATTCGCTAGTTAGCATCAGCAAGACACATGCGTGCGGATTGAGCATCACGCGAACGCGCGAACTGTGTTCGAGACGCTCTCCAGTCCATACGTTTCGAATCGCGTACCGGCTAACTGTCAGCGCGAAATCGCTGAAACTCCGATCCACGGTGACTGGCTTTTCACCCAGGTTGAACAGGGCGAGCGCACGTTCATTTCCAGGCATGTCGGCGGTCCAGGTAACCAGGTCGCCTTCATACAACACCTGCCGCGACGCCGTAGCGGTTTGGTCAATCCGAAGCATATCGGCGTTCGTCAGCAGGCGTGTTGTGGTTTCATCCAGGAGCGTAATGTTGGCTCCAACAATCAGCGGACTGCGCGCCATTGCCCACAGGGTCAACTGCGTTTGTTGCTCATCGGGCGTCAGCCGGGTGTGACGGGCGCCCTGGCCCACATCCGGAAACGGGCTCAACTCGCCCACGGGCAGCATGTCAGCATCCGGCCAGTGGCCCGGACCGGCGTATTGAGTCCATCGCGCGGCGTTCTCAAACTGGTTTTTGATACCGATCGGATAAACCAGATTGCCGCTATCCCAAATGTCCCAGATGTCGTTCGACATGCGCCAGATCTGAGCCAGTTCAGCGACTTCAGAATGATGCTCGAGTTGTGTCGGCCCCGGCGAAAGACTCAGAACGATCTCGCGTCCGCTGTGCTGGATGGCTCTGTTAATCTGCCGGATTTCGCTGACCTTGTATGGATGATCGGCTATGCAGTCAACCTTAACGAAATCGACGCCCCATCCAGCATACTGGCGCAGAAGAGAATCGTACCAGGCCTGTCCGGCCGCGTTGTCCCTGATTCCCCAACTCGTAGGATCCCATGGGCAGGCATCATTCTGATCGGCCGCATCCTGAGTCTTGAAGTCAGAACCTTCGATGGGCAGGTTGCGCTGGACGCTTTCCCGCGGAATACCGCGGATGATGTGAATGCCGAACTTGAGCCCCATCGAATGGACCCAACTCGCCATTTGTTCGAAGCCGGTGTTTCGGCCGTTTTGCAGGGACGATGGAAACCGTTGGGGAACGGGGATGAAACGACCGTAACCGTCCACAGCGTATTTCAGCAACTCGGGTTTCGGCCGGTCCTCGGGATTCAACATGTACCAGCCTTCATCAATCACAGCATAGGTGTAGCCCGAGGGCTTCAGTTTTGCGGCCATCGCATCCACATTGGCCCGGAACTGCTCTTCGTTGATGCGCAGCCCATAGGAGTCCCAGCTATTCCAGCCCATTGGCGGTGTTTGCGCGAGCATCTTCTTCGCCGAGGGGGCATCTTGTGCGGTCAGCGTGGCCGCTATGTACAGAATCTGGCAGGCGACCAACACCATGCCGATGAAATCACCGCGTCGAGACTTCTGGCTCTTGCTCACAGGACCTCCTTTGATTGGAACGGGCGCACAAACCGCATTCTCAAATCGGCATCCGACAGATCCTTTTGCATGGCATTCCAACACTCGGACCTACTGCACCGACCACGCACCTTATTTCGCAGTTTCGACCTTTGGAAGAATAGCGGCGTCAATCCAGCTTTCGGTTTCACCAGCTTGAATGTCCTTGAAGAGCCACCAATGCTCGGTATGTTCTGCCGTGTCTCCTGGTTTCAGATTCCGAAGTGGCCCCAAGGTTTCGAGTTCGAGCGAGTGGGCGTCCGTGAATATCTCGAAGTTGCAACCGAAGTCAGGATATCTTGCACCCTTCTCGACCTTGGCCTTCTTAACGAACAAGTGGCCCCTTCGGAAGTAAGCGCCCCACCCGAGTGGATTGAAGATCCCGGCCATCTGCTGTTCGAATTTGCTCGTAGAATTCCTTGCCTGGTGGAGCTGAATATACTTAGTGCCGAGATTCCACCGCGGATCCGCCAAATCCGTATAGGACCAAAGCGCCAGGACTCCTTCGGGCAGTAATTTGTTAGCCGACATCGGTGCCCTCGGCGGAAGGGGAAGAATGGCCGTCCCATGACCAGCCATTACGGAGAGCGCCCATGGAGCCATCTCGGTGGGTTCTCCTCCAAGGTTGCGGATGCGATGCGTCACGGTAACCCGTGCTCCTGTTTCCGCCAGTTTGATCTCAACCTCTTTTTGCAGATTTGTGCCGGGATGTGCGGATTCCGGAGGAGCGGTAAAAACAAAAGCGTCGCCCTGCCTTCGCACTGAAACAGGGACATTGTCGGGATAATACGTGCGCGCGACTTCGGGTGCTACCCAGAGGCGGTGGCCTCCGTAGACTCTAAAGGCCTCATCGCCGGTTTTCCCGGAATGTTCGGGAATTTCGTGGAACTCGTTGTCTTCTCCCTTGTAGCCAAAGAAGAGAATCCGAGGTCCAACTTCGGTCAAAACGACCAGCTCCACAGTATCATTGCAGATTTTGAATGCCTTCTTCCATTTCTTGTACGCTACTTCTTCGGCTTGTACGGTACCGACTCTGGCAAGTTCTTGCATGTTCTTTCGCCCCCTGGCTCAGTGCGTAAGACAAAAGGTCGCTCGCCCGTGGTTCCATGGCCATGCCATCGAATTCGACCCTCGCCTTCGGCTTCGAATCGGACTCTATCCCAGCCCCATCTGCATCTGGGCTACGTAGGACGCGCAAAGTCCCGTGTTCAAATGTTCCCTGGGCATCGCCAGAATCTTGACGAGCGTATCCTTTGTGTATTTTCAAGGTGCTTGCACCGAAATTGCCTTTCCGGTGTATTCAACGGTGTTGTCGGGGCTGGCCACTGGGGTAAGCCCCGAGCCATGCCCGGTGGACACCCAAACAATATTGATTTGGATTCTTGCAGGCATTCCGGAATAACTCCCTTCCCGGTCGCCAATCGTGAGAGTTCGCGTTGCCTGCGACCAATGCAGCGGGATGAGAGAGTGAGCTCCTTTCTCATAGTCGTAGCTATCGCCTGCATCCTGATATAGCGCGAAGGCGCCGTCCGCTCCCGGATAGATCCTCAGTTCGATTGGTCCAGCAGGCTTTTCGTCGGCGTACTCAATTTCCGGGCCGAGAGGAAGAATCGAACCGGCACGTACGTAGAGTGGAATGCGATCGAGAGGGGAGTCGGCGTCAATCGCACGCCCTCCGTTTTGCGATGCTCCCGTCCAAAAGTCATACCATGCGGGAGAATCCGGCAAATACAAACTCCTGCGAGTCGCATTTGCCTCAAGCACAGGGCTAACGAGAATCGAGGGGCCAAACATGAACTGGTCGCCAATGTCACGAACCCTCGGATCCGTGCGCCAATCCATGACCAGCGGGCGCTGGATGGTGTAGTCCTCATTCGTGACTCGCCAAGCGAGGGAATAGATGTAGGGCATGAGGCGGTAGCGGAGCTTGTCGAAGTTAACTAGGATCGGCTCGACTTTGTCATAGGACCAAATCTCGTTTTCCGGTCTGTGTCCGTGCGTGCGGAAGATCGGGCAGAAGACGCCGTACTCGAACCAGCGTGCGTAGAGTTCTTGAAATTTCGGATCGTCAATAGGCTTGTCATGAGGTGGCCAGTAACCGCCGATATCGGTTGTCCAGTAGGGATATCCGGAAAGTGCAAAATTAAGCCCAGCCGCGACTTGATGCCTTAAACCCCAATACGAGCCATAAACATCACCAGACCAGACCGTCGCACCGACTCGCTGCTGACCGAGGAACGCCGATCGCGTCAACAGGAAGACTCGTTTGCGATCTGTGGTCGCCCTCCAATGTTGCTGGATTCCTGTGGTGTGCATGAACGGAAACACATTTGTGTACTCCGCGCCGTTACCGATAGCGATCTGCTTGTTCTGGAGAATCGCATCTCCCATGTGGGGCCAATATTCTTCGGGCTCCGCGCTGTCGAGCCAAAACGCGTCCCAGCCCTGCGAGAACACTTTGCTGACCAAGTTGTCCCAATAAAAGTCGCGGGCTTTCGGGTTTGTAGCATCGTAGACGTGGGCATTGGGTACGAGAAAATGTTGCGCTTCAAGTTGCTCATAGTTTTGTGCCTTGGTGTCGAATATTCCCCAGACCGAGAGCATGGCATGAATGTGCTCATCATGGAGCCGATTCAGTTCGCCGGGGACATCCGTAAAGTTCGAATTGAAGATCGGGTCTCCCTCTGTCTTCCACCAATACCAGTCCTGCACGATGGCATCGAGCGGGATGTGCTCCTTGCGATAGCGATCTGCAATCCCCAGGACCTCATTCTGAGAGACGTAGCGATCCTTCGACTGGAAAAATCCATAAGCCCACTTGGGAAGCAGGGGCGAGTGCCCGGTGAGGTTTCGATATTCATGGATGATCGAATCCAGTTCGGGACCGTAAATGAAGTAGTAATCGATGGAATGGCCTGCGAGTGAGTCCAAGTTCAATTCGAGGGGGAAGCGATTGTCGACATAGGTCAGGGAGGCGGTGTTCCACATCAGCGCATAGCCCTTGCTCGACAACAGCAGAGGAATTGCGACGTCAGTGTTGTTCTGTCCCAGTTCGACTGTCGATCCCCGGTAGTTGAACATTCCGCTTTGGTGCTGGCCAAGTCCGTAGAAGCCCTCGCCGAAATCGGGCGAAAACCTATCTTCAACATGAAAGGTCTTTTCGCCATTCACAAGGGTCGGGTCATGCGTGCGCGGAATGGAGTCTCGCTCTCGCAGCAGGCTGTCGCTTGCAATGGTGCTGTACTGCACGCTTCCCCATTTCAGAGAGAGCTCGACCTTCAGGGTGCCGGTGGTGAGGACAGCGGCATCGGTTGTCTGTGTCACTTCGAACTTCGCACCTGGACATGAGTCCTTCGCATCGAGCATCCAAGGCCGGCTCTGCTTAACGTTGTTGAGTGGCTCGAGCGTAGCGACAAAATGAATGACACCGGGGCCGCAGACAGAAATCTGAAGATTCTCGTTACCCACCGAGGCGCCGATGCCGTCCGGAGCCTGCCGATACTTGACCGGAGGCAGGGGTGGCACTTCCCAAAGCTGAGCTGCTGCCGGAATCGCAGTCCAAAGGAAACAGCAGATCGCGAGGATGGAAACCCGACGATTCCACCGTAGGACGGAAGTTGCTCTGGTGTAATGAAGCGGTTGGTTTAGCTGGATCCTCATGCAATCGCCGCACTCGTTCGCCGATCCGTAACGCAATGGGAAAAGCGCACGAAACGTTGTCTTTGTGATCATCGCTATCCTTATCTTGAGGCACGTGGGTGTCTCAGTCCGCATAAGACCCAGTCATAAGACTGTTCCGCCGCGCGTTGTACATACTCTCAGGCGGTACTCAGACATCACGGCTGAGCTGCCGGAGTACCGTCGGTGACAATCGCCTCATCTTGGCCATTCGCGCCCGGAATTTCAAAGTTCACAAGTCCCCGCCTGAATCCCCGCGTGTTGTAAGCACCGTAAGCTAACCCGATAACCATCCATGCGGTTCCCAATACTTTGGCGCGCCAACTCAGGCTCAGCCACAACAGCATGCAGATCAGGAAACCCAGTACGGGTGACACGAAACTAAACCAGCGCTTGTGTGTTTCGCGGAAGTAAAATCGCGCGAGTGCCGAGGCGTTCACACCCATGAACGCAAGCAGCGCGCCGAAATTCAGCAATTCCACGCCCCGCTCAAAACTCAGGACCATCGCACCGATGAGTGCTACTGCGCCGACAAGCAACACGTTGTTTCGCGGAATGCGTTTTTTGGGCTCGATGGCCCCAAAAAAACCGCGCGGGAGCGCGCTGCTCCGTCCCATGCCGTAAAGCAGGCGTGCAGCACCCAACTGCGCCCCAAGCGCCGAACCGAACGTGGCCACCAAAAGCGTCACATTGATGATCGAAAAGAGCCAGCGCCCACCAGCTCTTCCGGCAACAAACACAAATGCCGTGTCCACGTCAGGAAAGCTCTGGGCGCCGGGCCAGATGAGTTGGGCCGCATAGACCTCGATCGACGCCAGCACACCGGTAAGCAAACACACAAAAACCGTGGCCAGCAGAATGTTGCGGCGCGGGTTCTTGGCTTCTTCGGATAGGGTTGAGATCCCGTCGAAGCCGATATAGGTCAGCACGGCCAGCGAGGTGCCGCCCAAAATGGATCGGATCGAGAAAGTTTTCGGATCGAAAAACGGCCGGGTAAAGAATGCGATTCCGTCATGAGGCGCCGCGTGCACGTAACGAACGGCTGCCCCCAAAAACAGAAGAATGACCACACCCATAATCGCAACGAGAGTCGAGTTGATGCGCGCCGAAGTTTGAATGCCCTGCATATTCAATGCGGTGAACAAACTGACGAAGGCAACCACCCACACCGTGTAGGGGATTTCCGGAAGGAAGTTCATCGCGAATTTACTGCAGAGAATCGTGCAGATGAGCGGGTTGAGCACGTAGTCCATGGCCATGCTCCAGCCCGTCAGGTAACCAAGGGCTGGGTGAATTTCGCGCCCCACATAGGTGAACGCAGAGCCGGCGCTGGGATAGGCGGAGGCCATTCTCCCGTAGCTGATGGCCGTAAAGAGCATGGCCATCATGGCGAGCAGCACCGTGATTACGGCATACCCGTGGGAACGCTCGCTCATCACCCCATACACTGGCATGGGCGCAGTAGGTTGAATAACAATGAGCCCGTAGAGAATTAGATCCCATAGGCCCAACGCACGGCGAAGCTGCGGCGGGCTGGCGGTTTCCGTCAGAGATGTGGACATGCCTTGGTACTCGACTCGGGCCTACCTAGAATACGGAACACTTTCAGAAGACATCTGTTCGCGTTCGTAGCACGCACACCGTAGCGAATCGGAAATGGACGCGCCGTGCGATTCCGCGAAGGCGAACAAGTTCTTCAGTACTGCGTCGGGGTGGATCGTATGCGGCGAAGTGACACTGAAACTCGCGTTCAGGACGCCGAAATCCAGCGCCGTCCGCAGGATTCGGCCCGAAAACGAACTGCCAGATTCGTTCCGATCGATGAATGGCAGGCCCGCTGCTAGACCACACACAACACCTGCGAGGAGTGCGTCCCCAGCGCCCGCCGTGGACATCGGTCGCAGGACCGGCGCTGGGCAGAATTGCGAACTCCCGCCCTCGAAGCCGTAGGCTCCTTTCCGCCCGGCGCTGACAATCATGCGCAACCGCGGACGGCTTGCCGATAATTCGGCAGCGCGCTCCATCAACAAGCCTGCATCGAGAACATGACCCGAGTCGTCTCCAAGTGCGGCTGAGGCCTCCTCCTGATTCAAAGCCAGGAGATCCGTCAGAGTCAGCAAGCCCATCCTCTGCGCTTCTTTGATCTCCCCAAGCACGAAGGAGCATACGCGGTAATTCCCGCAATCGGATGCAATGTCAAGGAAGTTCCGCCTCAGTTCCAACGGAACCTCCGGAATACACAGGGCCAGCCCGCGTGATCCTGCAGCTTTCATGTACGGTGAGGCGGCTTCCAGATCATCGACGCTCAACGCGCCAGCGGCTGAGTTGCTGCTGGTAATGTTTCCACCCGAACCATCGGGGTACAGAAAGCAAACACTAAAAGGCGTTTTTAGTGCCGGATGGGTCCGCACCAACTGCGTGTCCATTCCCGCAGCACTCATTTCAGTCAGAATTTGACGTCCCGCTGCATCGTTACCAACCACGCCGACCGGCCGAACCGGAAAACACGCTGGCGCCCAGCCGGAGCCCATAAACCTCGCAATGTAATGAAGGATGATGTGCAACTTGCAGTAATCCCGTGAGTCAAGCAGTTCGCCCAACCGGCTTTCGTTGCGGCCCAGTTCGTGTTCGCCCTGGAGCGCATAGATCATGCCCGCTCCGATGCCGCCGACACCGATAGCACAGGTAAATCCGCGTTCCGTGTTTGCGCGCAGAGCCAACATAGATCAGAACAACTCCCAATCTGGATTTTCGCTAACTGGATGGCGCGCCGTTTCCAGTGTTGCCGTTACGATTGCGTCGGGATGGGTTTGCAGCAGGGTCATTGGGTATTCCGGAGTGGGCTCGCTGAACAAAGCGACCCGCAGCGCCGTCTGTTTCCATGCGCCCGTGTCGCTATAGACGCGGACCTTCTTTGCGGAAAGGCACTCGCGGATCCCCAAAGTAACCGACATGGGCGGAACAAACTGGTAGGCCGCACCGAACGTCCGCTGCGCCAGCGCGATGATCGTGTCAATATTGTTTTCCTGAATTCGGATGGTCGAGTTTGCGATCTCCTCCAGCGTGGTATGGTGAAAAGGATGGCGGCGGGCCTGGTTATAAGCCACGTGTCCATCCTGGCCCCACCCACCCACAGTAATGTCCACTGGTGCCTCGTTGATCGCGGCTCGCACTTGTTCCATCGTCGCGGGTAGTAGCCAATAGCGCTGACCCTCCGGCACCGCGAGTTCCGGGCGAATGCCTCCATAAAAGTGCCGCTCCATAAAGGTCTTGAAGTTATAAGGATGACCCGCCCGAAGCGGTTTCCCCTGCCAATCCAGACACTCGTCCATGTGAAACACGTGCAGGTCTTTCAGAGATACGTCGCGCGCATTCACCAAGGACCGAAACGGTTCGTACCAACAAGTAGGTCCACAAGGAATAATGGCGCGCGTTGCCCGCTCTTGCTTGTTGTTTTCCTCGATAACTTCGACCAGCTCCCTCGCCATCAACGCGCCCAGCTCTTTAGAATCAGCCACCTGCCGGTAACGCACGCGCAACTCCGGATGTCCGAGTAGGTTCTCGGCGGGGATAGCGCACCAGCGCTGAAGTTCTCTGGTGCTCACGTAAGAGGATGAGGCCAAACACAATTTCTTTTCGTCCATATTAAAGGTCGAGAAACTCTCGAACATTCCTGTACGCGTACTGGTCAACAGCAGCAATGCTCCGGAGGCTCTATTTGATCTGAGCCAAACTCGCGGGCGTGTTATACCCTTCCAGCCTGACCCAACGCGGTTCTGCCGACTTCGATAGGGTCGCGTGGATCTCAGCAGTTTCGCCGGGATACACGGTGATGTAATTGTCGTCATACCGGATGGGGAGGATTTCGTTGCTATCCTGGGTTGCGGTGACAGTCGCTCGTTCGAAGAAAGCAATATGTTCAGACCGATTATGCAGCCGGATGGCGACTTGCGTTCTGCTGTCGGTCGTCCTCTGCTGAGCGCTGAGCTCGAGTTGGACCTGAGGCATGGTATTGAGCGCCGTCATGTCCGCCCAGCTGATTTGTTTCAGGTCCATCGCGTCATCGTTTTTCCTGTCTCCCATGTCATCGTCTTTCTGCGATTGCCAGTAGCTATTGTCAACCAGCAGTTTCCCGGTATTGTCAAACAACTGGCAACGCACGAAAAACACAGCAGAACTCTGGGGATAGCGAGGCAGCGCCATGATCTGATTTGCGCCATTGAACGGAACTTGGATACCGTCGGCGGAGCGGTCGTCGAGAACCTTGCCATTCAGATCGTAAACGCGCACGCGTGCGCGCAAACCTTGCACGCCGCCAGGAGTCTGATTGAAGACAATGATTTTGGCCTGGCTGTGATCGTCGGTTGCGTAGGCATCGAAGACCACAGATAGCGGACGAAGCCCCTTTTTCGCACCGTAGTACGTACCGCCAGGACTCAGATAGTAATCAATGATGTTGCCGTAGAACGAGGGCCAGTGACTATTGAGCATCCAGTAAAGCGTCATTTTATGGTTGCTCCAGCCAGTGGCCGCGAAATCTTCGAATTGCGCGCGGGTGCTCTCGTAATGTGCCACCTGCGCCTTGCGCACAAACTCCTCTACGTTGCTGGAAGGTCCGTAACGCGTGTCAACCGCTCGCTGCACATTGCCGAGCGTATTGGCCTTCGGGAGCGCTCCTGAATGGAAGAACCACGTGTCGTTGATGGGCCAGAGCTTGTCGGAGGGGATGAACTTCTTCAGGCTCTCCAAGGTGGGAATGTGTTCGTTGTCGCCCTGCTCGGCCGAAGATCCACGAGATGGCGGGTATTTTCCACTGAACCAGTACGCCGGCGGACGCCAGCTGTACGGTCCTTCCATGATGATGCCATCCCAAAGATGTTCGCCTTTGGCGTCCTTGGCGAAGGATGAAACGGTATCAACAATCGCGTTTTGCCAGTGCACCTCCGACAGAATCTTATGGTATTCGTTGCGGACAGGTTCCGGCGGCCGGCCATCGCTTCCGTTGGCCCAGATGAACATCGAGGCGTGCGGACGCAGCATGAGCGCCTGGGAGCGAAGGCTCTCAGCCGCCACCCGATGGTCCTCTTCACTCCACTGGTCCCATTTTTCCCATTGATTGCAGCACATCCAACCGAACATCAGAGGAATGCCTTGTTCGTCCGCCAGTTCAACGAGATGTTCACTGGAGATCTTCGATTCCCACCGCAGTAAGTTCATCCCAAGATCCTTCACATACCTTAGGATTTCTGCTTCGCGATCAGGATCGTATCGATATAGAAGATCCGGGGTGTAATCCCCGCCGCGCGCCAGGAAGTCTCGACCGTTTACTTGCAGATAGAAATTCCCGCCCTTGCCCTTATCGGGAAATTGCTCGTCTTGATCGCGATGCTGGGTAATACTCCGTATTCCGAAACGAATGTGAGAGCGGTCAGAGACTTTCTGTTCCAGCGCAAACTCCAAGCGAAGGTCATACAGAGCCGGATCACCCATGGTGTACGGCCACCAGAGGTCGGGATTGCTTACGACCAAGCCAGGGTACTTTTCAGCGGTAAACAGAACTTCGCGAGTTTCATGGGGGGAGAGACTGACGTTTTGTTCTAATTCAATCGTTGGCTTCCCTGGTCGCGAAATCGTTCCCTTCAGCGTGCCGCTGAGGGGTTGGGCGGCAAAGTTATGCAGGTTCGCATAGACCGTAAGCCGCGCAACCGCCCGTGGCAGGGGAAGCTCAGAGTTGACCACCGGGTTCTCGAGCGCGACCTCACCCGTGGTCTTCAGGTAAACCGGTTTCCAGATGCCTGCATTTCTGTCCGGCACGAAGGAAGCGTCGAACTGATGCTCCCTGGTGTACTTGCCTTTGTATCCCAGATATTTCCAGTTGATCCAATCGAACCAACTGTCCGCCAGTTCCACGCCGTCAACGTCCTGAACCAGTTGCTCGGGTGTCACTTTGACAGCCAGCGCATTCGGCGAGCCTGGCTTGATCCACTCGGTCACATTGAGTTGGTGAGCGGCGTACATCCCGACGATTTGCTTGCTGTCCGCCAGTTTGTGCCCGTTCACCCAGATTTCCGCGCGATAGTTGATTCCCGGGAATTCCAGCGTGTAAGCGGAGCCCCCAGCCGGCGCGGTAAACACAGTCCGATACCACCAGTCCTGCTTGTACAAATCCTGCGGGACGTTCTCCATGTTCTTGCCAACATACAGGTTGGGGTAGACACCATCCTCCTGCAATATTTCGAGAACCGTCGCAGGCATGCGATGGATGGGACGCCACGCCTGATCGTGGTAGTTGGATCGAGAAAGCGCTGCACCATCTGCCCCCACGTCTTTCGCCGCGGCCAACTTCCAGTTCTCCGACAGTTCCCGTTTCCCGGGAGCGTCCATTGCGCCAAACGCAGGCAGGACGAACAGGCACAACGACAACAAGATTGTAGAAATCACGCGATACATGCTGTTCGTCCTTTCGGAGCATTTGGAGCGGGTCTCATGTTCGTGAAACCCGCTTGCGCAGTCCGTTTTGGCTGCCAACCTCGCGGGCAGTTACGCCCTGCGAAGAGCCACGATTCGCCGGCATGGCCTGCTCAGGCGTCAAGCTTCAGAAATACAGTTTCAACGCGAACTGAATTTCGCGCTGATCATTTTGTCCGTCGCGTGTCGAATTGATGGTTCCAAACTGGGTCGGACTGTTGTAATTCAGTGAACCGGGGGCCGCTGGTACTCCATTAATGCTGAATCCCGGATTCGAGAAGTTCGGATGATTGGTCAGGTTGAAGAATTCTGAGCGAAACTCCATCCGGAAACGTTCGCTCAACGGGAACTGCTTGAACAGCGAGAAGTCCATGCGATGGAAACCCGGTCCACGGAACTGTGCTGGTCCACCGCCCAACGGACTGTAATCGGTTTGCCCGATTTGCGTCGCAACCGGAGGCGATGCGAAGGCTGCCGGGTTCATCCACTGGTCCGCATTGTGCTTCCCGGCATACAGATCCACACCTGGAACTTTCAAGGCATCACAACCGAAACCTGAAGTGGTTGCGATGGCGCATGGCACCGTACCAGGTTGACCGTCCTGCAGCGTCAGGATCCAGTTGGTGTCCCAACCGCCGACGATCGCGTTGGCCACTCCGCGGCTACTGCCCCCAAAGCGCCGTCCATGCCCGAATGGCAGTTCATACATTCCGCTCAGGTGAACCACTTTGTTGATGTCGAAATCGCAGCGTCCGAAGTCTCCGTGCATCCCAAAATTCGGCAGGAATGGAGCGCGGTAGCCGCTCAACGCGGTGGGATTCAGAACGTCCACCGCGTCGTTCATGCAACTGGCCCAAGTGAAATTGCCGAGGACACTCAACCCCTGGGCGAGGCGGCGCTCGTAGTTGGCTTGCAGCGCATTGTAGTGGCTGTTGCCTTCAAAGGTGGAATACACCATGTACGAAGAAAAATCAGAGTATGGCGAGTAGGCAAGAGCATTCAGTCCAGGCGGCAGAATCTCCCGCGGAGTATTCGGGTTGACGTACGTGCCCAAATGATGAACTGAGTTTCCGACGTACCCCAACTGTACTGTATCGTTGCGGCCTAGCTGGTACTGCAATGTCAGGTTATACCCCTGGGTGTTAGGAGTCTTCATGTGGTAGTCCTCACCCACGAAGGACACTCCTCCGGGTTCAACGGCCCCCGAAGTTAAAGGAATGCCAGTGAAGCCGTTCTCCAACGTGCCAATGGAGCCGTTGCTGAACGTAATCGGTGCATTCGGCGTCTGATAATTGAAGCTCTGCGTGTATTGGAAAGGGAAGTCCACGTAGGTTTCGACCACGGAATTTTCGGACCCACCGTAGAAAAACCCGTATCCGCCGCGCGCCACCAACTTGGAAGTAAGTTGATACGCAAATCCAAATCGCGGCGAGAAGTTCCCCTTCTGCGATACACCGAGACCCGGCTGGCTGGAACAGACGATATCAATTCCATCTGTCACCGCGGCAGCCTTGAAATCTGCGGACAACGGTGTACTGCAGCGCTTCTGTGTTAACAAGAACGTGGAACGTCCGTTTGCCCCGGCAAGGAGGAAGTTCGATTGGTCGCCATAGTTTTCAATTAACTGGCCGAAGTACTCGTACCGCAGCCCCAGGTTCACTGTCAGCTTTGACGTCACCTTGAAATCGTCCTGGAAATAGCCGGCGTAATATTTGCGCTGCATGGACGTGTTGGCGATGTTTGAGGCGCTAATAGCGTCTGCTCCTCCCACATAATCGGCGGCGCCCGTTACCGTTCCCGGGATCGGCGTCAAAAGCATCTGCGCCAGTCCCGTGTTCCCGTTGTTGTTGGTCGGAACTTCCGTATAGAGGCCGCTGAACGTCCACGCTCCCCTGCCCGCTGGCGGCTGGAGAATGGAGAATCCCAAACGCTGCCATTCGAATCCGACCTTGAAACTGTGGCGTCCAACAATTTTGGTCAGGTTGTCTGTAATCTGCGATGTAGTGCTCAGTTCGAGCGAGGGTAAGTATTCGCTGCTACCCAGGTAGTTAAGACCTGTCGGGAAGATCGAACCCAAGCCGCCATTCGAATTGCCTTGAGGAATACCCTGTATGCCAAACTGCAAGGGAATTCCCTCCGTGTTGGCGTTGGGTTGAACCCGCGAAGCGCGCAAATGGTTGAATCCTAGCCGGAACTCGTTCACAAACGTCCCTGAAAACTCGTGTGTCTCACTCAGGGCCGAGTTCCAGGATGTTGCATTCTGAATCCCGGCATAAAATGGGCCGCTATCCGCAATCCCGCCGAACGGTCCGGGAATGACTTCTGGATTTCGTACATAACTCACGCGCGCAAAGGCGCTGTCTTTGAAACTGAAGTTGTGATCGACGCGTACGTCGAACTGATCGGTATCGTTGTTCGTGACTGGGTTCGACGAGTAGTTATTGAACAGGTCTGAGTTGTTCGGAGCCGGATACAGGTTCAGCAGTTTGATCGCGTTCGCATCCAGCCGGTTCGCAGGCAGGATGTTTCCGGCGAATGGATCTCTCACATAACCCCCGACGACCTGAACCGTCGTAGAAGGGTCGAACACCTGACCAAGCGTGTAACCCTGCCCTAAGACATCCGTGACGCAGCCTGGTTGGTTTGGGTTCTGCATACAACTGGCCGGAGGCGGGCCTTGGCTGAGTAGTTCGGACAAGTTCGTATAACCGCTGCTGCGCTCCAAGGCCGTAGGCACCGTACTCACATACGGAATGGCTTGGCGAATGCGTGTACCTTCGTAGTCCATAAAGAAAAACGTCTTATCGCGGAAGATCGGGCCACCAAATGTAGCCCCAAACTGGTTCTGACGGTATTCGCCCTTCTGGAGACCTCCGGCGTTCTCAAAGTAGTTGGCCGCATCGAATTTGTCGTTGCGCACGAATTCCCACGCTGCACCGTGAAACGCGTTGGTGCCCGACTTAAGGGTGGCATTTAATACCGCCCCCGCCGAACGGCCTGACTCTGCGCTGTAATTATTCGTTTCGATCTTGAACTCCTGAATTGCATCCACCGGCGGCTTGACCGCATACGCAGTACCGTTAAGGAAGTCGACCAGGTTGGTATTGTTGTCGATGCCGTCGAGCAAATAGTTGTTCTGCGCGGGACGCAGCCCGTTTGCGGCAAAGCTCCCGCTGGAGCCCAACCCGCGTGTGTCTTGCTGGCCTTGAGTAACACCGGCGGAGAGTTGGGCGAGAAATGTAAAATTCCGGCCATTCAGCGGCAGGTTATTGATCGCCTTCTCTTCAACAACTTGCCCCACGGACGCATCCAGGGTCTGCAACAGAGGCGGAGCTGCCTCGACCACGACCGTTTCGGTCGTTTGTCCGATCGTCAGCGAGATGTCCACCTCCCGCTGCTGCTGCACGTCGACCGTCACGTTGTTTTGCTTGACGGTCCGAAACCCACTGGCAGATGCGGATATGGAGTACCGCCCGATTTTTACCGGTGAGAAGGTATACCGCCCCTCTGATCCCGTCGTGGTGGAGACCGCGATGTTGGTGCCGTCATTGGTGAGCGTCACGTTCGCGTTGGGTATTGCTGCGCCGCTTGGATCATGGATAACACCCGATATCGATCCCATGTCGACCTGGGCCATAACCGTCGCGGATACAAGCAACCCCAACAGCAGCACTACCACAGACACGGTTGACTTCATCCATCCAGAGTTGAAAACCAACATGATCTTGCTCCTCCTCCCGTTGCCCCGGGCATTTGAAACGCGATTCCGAGTCGTCCATTGCCGCGCTGCTTTGTATATCGGAATCTGCGGACCGACGAGCTTCGGTAAACGTTTTCCCACGCAGCCAACTCCATCGAGCTTGGAACGTTCACGTGCACGAGTGCAGCGTGCACGTGAACGATGCGCCTAGATAAGCTCGCTTGTCAAGCCTTTTTTTGGCCTTTTTGGCTCGCCATTCGAATTTACGCTGGCACGATGAATGCGTAGCTAGCGACTGTCCCCTGAACTGCCAGGCCGACCCGGAAGGTCGGCATTACCTCGGGAAGCGAGAAACTTGACTCGGCAGAAGAGTGGATCGCGAGCGAGACTGACGGATTCGGAGAACTAACCCAATGGTGAGTCAAGCACGAGTTCAAGCTTGCGTTTTCGTATCGCTCGGATCAAGCAAACCCGTGTCCGGCCCGTCGGTAGGTGTTGACTCGCTGAGGCGCGTTTCCCGGAAGAGGTGCAGATTCGATAACATCACCACAGCGGGACTGAGACGGACTGTGGGGGGGAATTTGACTTTTGAGATCAAATTGTCCGCCATGAGACGGACAGCGATTTGTCCTTGTCGGTACGGTTGGTGGTAAATGGACGCCGAGATTGTGCCTTTCTTGAAGTAGGGAGACATTTCCACGAAAAGGTCGGTCGCAATTAGCTTCACTTTTCCCTCAAGATTCCCTGCTTCCAGAGCGCGGCAAACAGGCAGGCAGTTCACTGTATTGACGTAAATTCCCGCGAGCTCAGGGATGCGCCGCAATAGACCTAGAGTTTTCTGGAAGCTCTCCTCTTCGTCCTCGTGACCTTCGATGACGGCTGCAATTTGGCCGCCCAGACAGTGTTTGGGGAATGTTGCCGAAAACCCCTCCACCTTTCTCCGGTGGTCTTCCGCCATTAGCATTCCGGCCTCGACCGCCACTTTCGAACCCGGCGGAACAAGCTTCCCAAGCAACTCGCCCGCCACGCAGCCGCTTAGATAAGGTTCAACGTAAACGACACTGGAACGCCGACTTTCGGAAGCGTCCGTGTCCACGCAAACGACGCGGATGCCCTTGGTCTCCGCTTTGTCGATCAACGGTTTCAATTTCTTGGGATTGCCAGCAGCGAGAATAATTCCGTCAACGCCGCTGGCCATGAGTTCCTGAAAGGCCTTGGCATCTCCCTTGCCGAGGTTCTGGATAGGACGATTTATGAATTCAACACCAAACTGCGAAACACGCTCCGCTTCTTCCAAGACTCCGCTCCACAGCTGGTCATAGAAGAAGTGGATTTCGCGAGGAATGCATACGCCGATCTTCGCCGTCGCCCGGTTAGCCGATAGAGCCCGAGCCGCAAGATTCGGCTTATACCCGATTTGCCGGGCTATTTCCAAAATGCGCTGGCGCGTTCCTTCGTTAATGCCGCCGCGCCCGTGTAAAGCCCGGTCAACCGTACCCCTGGATACCTGGGCAATGTCCGCGATCAGATGAGTGCCACTGCGCCGTTTTGCCATGCTCGTTCTCTATCCTATGTCCATTTAGGGTCTGCAAGCAAAGAAGGAAATGCGCTTGTGCTTGGGCGTAGGCGTTTTCGTCAACACAAAACTTAACCGCAGTTGCCGGAGTGGATTACCACTACTTGCGCATCTTCCCGGATGGCGAACATCGGCACACCCCAAAAAGGAACCTCTCAAATCGTAGTCACAGGGGTCTTGTCCGTCGCATTGCAATTTCCCGCTCGCCGTACTAATCTCCAACCGTAAGCGGCGCGCAACCTGAAGCGACGTATCACGCAGTGACGCACTGGGTGGTGTGCGAATGCGAAGTAGTTTTTTTAGTCTCGCGCAGGAGTCTCAGCACAGAGTCACGGTGCGTACTCTATGGGAGTGAAGGAACAATTTATCTCTCGCGCCTTTGCCGGCGGTCCGGGATCGCTTGCGGATTCGTCGCGCCGCGATTTTCTGAGTGCTGCTGCAGCCCTGCTCGTCGCCCTGGGTTTGCCGAGCACATGCCTGGCCGGTGGAGGACAACACGGGTCTGGCGGTTCCGGCCAGCGCGCGGTTGTTGTCATTTTTGGTGGCGTGCGCCGGGCGGAAACTTTCGCACCAGAGGGCATCGAGAACATTCCCCATTTGTCCGGCGATATGTTGCGGAGTGCGCTGCTGTTCGCCGATATCCGTAACGAAGGTGTAACGGCGCACTTCAACGCTATATCCAGCATTTTCACTGGCAATTGGCAACGCGTGGATGACTGGGGCAAGTTCGCTCCTACAACTCCGACCTTATTCGAGTTTTTTCGGAAGCAATTGCGGGTGGCGCAAAGCGATACCTGGGTTGTCGCCAGCAACAAGGCTCTTACCAGCTTGGTCGGCGCCAGCTCCGCTTCTGAGTACGGACCTTCGTATGGGGCCAATGTCGTTTTTCCGAAACAACTCATGGTAGCGGCTGTCGTCAATGCCTTAAATACAGGACGCACAGGCAATCTGGCCGATCGCGCAAGAATCGAGACGGAGTTGCAGGCCATGCTGGAAGCGGGGAACTACGAAGGCCTGGGTTGGAACGTGCTCGAAGGAGTGAACCGCCTCGACCCAAACGTGCGCTCGATGATTGAGGACGCTATCAGCAGTTTCGTTCGTAGCGGCGGTCCTACATCGGGCGACGAGCTCACCTATTTGGTCAGCCGGGAAGTCATGCGAAAGTTCTCACCACGTTTGCTGGTAATCATCTTCTCTGACGTGGAGGTAGCACATTTTGGCTCGTATGCGCTGCATGTAGCGGGAATTCGCACTGGAGACCGGCTTGCTTACCAGGTCTGGCGGGACATCGAGGCAGATCCCCAGTACAAAGGCAAAACGACCATGTTCATTCTGCCCGAGTTTGGGCGTGACCCGGACGGCTCGGCCACAAATGGCTTTTTTAATCATCGCGGTGACGCTGAGTCCACGCGTTCTACGTGGATGATGGCGTTGGGAACCGCAGTAGAGAAACCTGGCCTGATCGAGCGTCCGGTGCGGCACGTAGACCTGTGTCCGACGGTTGCGGGCCTGCTGGGCTGTCCCCGAATGGAGCTCCAAGGCGTGCCGATTTCTGAGTTCCGAATTTGAAACGGTCTTCGGTTTGTGGCTGAATAGGGTGGACACAATCTTCGCCATGGCAGCCTTGAACGCGCAGAGAACACAGGTGAGCAGCGAGGCCCACAATAAGTTTCCTGAACAACTTCAGAAGGCCCTGGATCAAGGGCTGCTGAAGCGGCTGCCGTGGACTTTCCTACCCTTCACGCGGCAGCAACTGCATGATTGGGATTATCTCTTCCCCTACGAGCGCCAGTCCGTCATGCATTTGCTTCTGTTTCTCGCCAGTCTCAGCCAAGCCGAATCAACTTCTCTTTTCCGAGAAGTTGTTCAAGTGGAAGAGAAAATGGGTGTGCGGACTTGGCAGTTCTCCACCGAGGAACAGACTATTCTGAGCGCCTCACTGCTAGCCCGTTCACCACACTACCAAGAATGGCGAAAGGCGGTGCAGAAGGTCTTTGATGCTGCGGAAGAGCACACGGCGAAAGAGAACCCTGCGAAAGCTTCCCGGCATCGACTCGTTCTGCTTGTAATTCCACAGAAGCTGCCACTGGACAGCACGACGGTCTGGGGCCGCTGGCAATCCGTTGGTCGTGCAGTGAAACTCGAAGTGAAGGACGCGGGTGGAAGCCAGAGTCCGGTGCAAGTACTTCTGGGCACGCCCACGGCAGAGCGTCGCGCGGGATTGCTCGACATTGTTACCCGTCGTCCCGGGAGTACTGCCGCCGATTGTTGGATTTTGGACGCCGGGCGTGAGCTTGTTGAGTCTGTGCTAGTGAACGAGCCGTTCGAACCAGGCAGCTACCCCGCTACTTTGCTGAGTTATGAACGGCTGGCGGGCTTTCGAGAACACTTCTCGCATGAAATAAACACGATGCAAAAGGACCTCTCGGCCGCCGACGCCGTCTACGACCGGCTCCGGAAATTGGACGTTACGCCGTGGTGTCCTCCGGAGGTCGCGGGCGTTCCAGTCATCCGTGAGTACTTGCGCTCGCTGTACCTCAGCGGCAATGGCGCATTAATCTACGGGAATTCGTTCGTCGAGTGGGGGGCCTCGGAAGCTCTCCGTCGGGCGCGCCCAGATTTTCTGGTGGCACGCTTTGGAGTGCGCAGCAAGCCGAAGCCATTCACCAGCGTAGCGGTCTTCGAGAATCCAGATAAGATTAATCCACTGCCCGCGGTCGATGATCTGCCAGGAAGCGCGCTCGACGCGCAGGTATTGGCGTTGTACGTGTGGCTCGCCGCCAGCCGTTACGACGAATATCGCACCAACACCGCTTGCGTGTGCTTGGCGGAGAGTTTATCCGAAGCCTATGTGATTGCTCCGCCGGAGTTCGGTCCGTTCCGCGAGGCGCAGCCGGTTCCTTTCGAGCGGTTTCGTGCCGCCGTAGCTGACTGGTTGTCCTAAAGCTGGCCCGAGCGGGTTCGCGATGTTTTCGCGAATAGCGTCACTCGAGGAGGCGATCACCACCTCGTGCTCCCCAACCCGACATGGAAACCGGACGAAAGATCGTCAACGAATTTCGCGCCCCACCATACCCGTATGTTTCACATTGGACAAAACAACGTTTTTCTCTTTGGCCGGGTATTGTTGCAGGCCGATGTGGTCGTAATTTGGATATTGGACTTCGGAGACGATACTTCGTCTACGAGAGCAAATCGCCCAAGGGACGAAGGTTTGTGCCAATCAGTCCGCGGGTTCGACAGGCACTTCTGGCACGATACTCGGAGCAAAAGGAAGGATGGATCTTTCTTTCCAAACGCGCCGGGGGGGGCATCTCACAACGGTCGCTAAGCAGTTCGAGAAAGCCAGAAAGGAGGCCGGGTTGCCAAACGACCTCGTCCTCTATTGCGCGCGTCATGGCTCCGGAACTGAGATGTACCGGGCGACCAAAAACCTGTTTGCGGTCATGAACGTCATGGGACACAGGAACGTGAGCACGACCATGAAATACCAGCACCAAAACATGGATGAGGTGGCCGAGGTGGCCAGCCATCGAGTGCAGTAAGGACACAAAAAGGACACAATCGGTGGGACGAGGTTTAGACCGCAGCTGCGAAGTTGTTGAAAAGATGGTGAGCGCGGTAGGAATCGAACCTACAACCTACTGATTAAGAGTCAGTTGCTCTGCCAATTGAGCTACGCGCCCGCGGTGGGGGTAATGGCCACTGAAGAAGAAATTTAATTATACCATCCGCTTGCGGCTGATTCCGACGATCGTCGCGCGAGTGGTTTCGCAACGCTGCATTCTGATTCCGCGAAGCGCCCTGGTTCCGCAGATATTTTTCCCGACCTGAATGGCATGCCGAATTCGGCGCGTCGCGAATCTGACTTAAGCGGAAGCCGCTTCTCTGCCTTGCTCAACAACTGCCGACTGCGAATTTGCAACAGCTTTTCGCTGGGGCATGACTTCAACGGGTGCGAGCACGCGCCTTTCAATTCTTCCGATGACGGGGCGGTCCACCGCGCTCACTCCCGAGAGTGAAACAAACCGATTCTCGCTCCACAGCCGATCGATCAATCGGCTCTCGCGGGGGCGAAGCACTTGCTGGGGCAGGGAGAAAAAATTCCGGAAGGTCCACATCAGCAGCGCACGTTGCGCAAGATTCGGCTTCAAGTAGCGAGGGCCGATCGGCGTATCGAGTTCTAAAACGCCTTGGGCTAGTTTTTCAATCCACATCAGCGGCCTACCTGGGCATGGGTGTCATAATTTCCACCCGTGTTTCAAAACGGGAATTATTGCACCAACCCTGGAGCATGGGAAGTATTTTTATCATGACGAACACTTATTTGTTCACTATGTGCCTCAAAATGAGAAGCGGCGTTCTACCCCGCAGCCCGTGTTGCGGATCCCAAAATGTCGTGCGTCCCGTGCCCCCATCGATCTTTCCGCGACAGGGGGCTCAAATGAGTTCGGGGAGCAGTTCAATACGATCCAGAGTTGCGGCGACTCCGACACCATTGCCATCGGACTGTTCGACGCGCACGACCGAGGCCTGGCAAAGGGTCCATCCGCCGGGGCCCAGGCCGAGTCCCCCGGGGAGCATGATCACCAGTTCCAACTGGGCGCCCGGTTCCATCGGCGACTCGGAATAGAGGAAGACTCCGTTCGAACTCAGATCACGGGTGACGGCGGACTGTTCCGGGTCGTTCCTGTTCTTGGAGCGAATTTTGACTGGGGTTTTGACGTGGGTACGTTCGTGGCGGCGACGCTCGGATGGAATCATTGCCAGTTCTCAGATCTCGGTTCTCAGCTTTCAGTTGGCGGTTCTCGGGGGTTCGATCCGCACCTTGCTGGGGTACCCCCCCCCCTACACCGGTCTTTTAGAATCAAAGATTTAGCGGACAATTTCCGCCAGGTCTTTGGGGAATAAGGACTTAGAGTCAAAGTCTTGATTCCATTCAGCTTAGCTTCTGACTGCCCTGATTTGGTTCTAAAGCGTCGAGCACCCAACCATCTACTTTCCTGGCAAGTGGCGTGGATGACTCATAGTGACAAGGCTTGAAGTCAGGGTCAAGAGAATAAGAGAAGGTCTGCGGTCAGGTCATGATTTCTCGTGGGCGACATGCAAGAGAAAGGGCTCTCCAAAGAAAAGCTCCTCTCGAACTTCGAGAGGAGCTGAGGAAGAAGAAACCCAGGTTGAACTTCGAAACTTGACGTCTAGAAGGCTGCGGAAAAAGTCTCTTTCGATCGAGAACCGTCACCTCAGCGGCTGAAGCCGCATTCAAAACAAGGCGGTTATCGCAGCGGTGAACCGCTGCGCCACCCAAAATCAAACACAAAATTGAGTTTTTCCGCAGCCTGCTAGAAGGTGAATTTCACCGCCAGCTGGATACCGCGCGGACCTCCGCCGCCGATGAATGGGTTTCCGATGCCGACGTCGCCGGTGGCGGTGATGGGATATGGTCCACCTCCGACCTCACGCCCGGCGCTGTTGACTGCATAACCCGCTGCGAGAGGATCTGCAATATAGTTAGGCAGGAATGGGTTGGCGAAGTTAGGGTGATTAGGAAGATTGAAGAGATCGGCGCGGAATTGCATATTGAGCCGTTCCGTGAGCGGTGTGTTCTTGTAAATAGCAAAGTTCCATTCCTTAAAAGAAGGACCATGCAGTGAGTCGCGGCCCTCATTGCCGTAGTGCCGGGTTCCGGGCACGCAGTCTCCGGCGGAGCCGGTTGGGCCGGTGCCGTTTGGATCCGGCGTCAAAGCGATCGTTGTGAGGGTGCATGGAATGGCAAACGAACTCAGGTCGAGGTAATTGAACGGATTCCTGGCGTCGTATTTGATGGGCCCAACCACGTCGGGGCGGTCGAAACCGTTACCGCCGCCGCTGTAGTCATCCTCAAAGTTATAGTTCAGTTGGAAGGGCTGGCCGACCTGCAGGCTGAGAATGCTGTTGATGCCCCAACCGTTTTTCAATCGCTGCCAGTTGCCACCCATCTTCGGAAGGTCGTAGGAGAAATTCCATGTGAGGCGTTTCGGGATATTGAAGTTGGATGGGCCGTACTCCTTCTGTGGGTTATTGCTGTCATTTGGCTGCGCGGCATTCGGTTCGAAGTCTTCGCCGTCGCTCGAGTTATCCATGGAGCGCGACCAGACGTAGTTGACGACCGAAGTCATCCCATGCCAATTGTTGAGCCGGAAGCTTACCTGAAGCGCGTTGTAATTGGACTTGCCGGTGGAATTCTCCTGCAGCAGATAGAACGAGCCGTAGGGATTGTTCGCGATGTAGTTGCGCGGCACACCATAGGAAGAAATGCAGCCAGGTCCGCCGGTGGGGGTTCCAGCCGTCACACATGGCCCCGTGTGTACGTTTCCTTGAGAGTCCGTAAAGGAATAATTATTGGTGGCCGCGTATGCCAAGTCGGATGTCGTGACTGTCGCATTGCTGGGCTGACTAAGATCGAAGAAGCGCCACAGACGATGGCCCTGCGAGCCGACATAACCGACCTGAATCACAGTCTTGCTGGTCAGTTGTTGCTGGACATTGAGATTGTAATTCTCCATGTAGGGCGTCTTGATGTTGCGATCGAAGCCGAACGCGTCACATTCGTAATTGCAAGTACTCGTAGCCTGGTAGATGGGAGTGTTGAGGCCAAGCGAGCTACTGGCGAGACCCGTGGAGAGAATCGGAGCAGGCCCGATGTTGTTGTAGGCCGGGCCGGGATCGAAATAGGGTGAATAGGGCAGATGGCCCATCACCATGTCTTGCGACGATGCATCGAAGAACATGCCCCAGCCCGCGCGGATTACCGATTTGCCTTTGCCAGAAATGTCCCAGGCGATGCTGAGGCGTGGGGCAAAGTCCTTCTTATCGGGATTGTAAAGACTGCTCAGACCGGGCTGTCCGACTTGGGTAAGGGTGAAAGTGCTGTTGACGGCGTCGAGGTTTGTGATATTGCTGAGAAGGTTGTTCTTTTCCTGGATGATGCCGAAGTAGTCCCAGCGGAGACCGAAGTTCAAAATGATGTGCGGTGTTAGACGGAAAGCATCCTGGGCGTAGAGGCCGAAACTGTTCTCGAACGTGTGGCGGGCCGCGTTTCCGAAGTACTGGAAACCGCCGTCCAAGTCTCCCGCCAGAAAATCCTCAATGGCATTTCCAGTTGTGCCGTTGTTAAAAGTAAGTCTGCCGCGAAAGTTGTGGTCGAACTGCGGCTGCGTCACAGTCGTGCGATGGAAATCGAACCCGACCTTCACGTCGTGCTTGTTCATTTTCCAGGAGAAGTTATCGAGGATCTGGTCGTTGCTGTCGATACGGTTGCGAGGATCGCCGCCGTTGGCACCGAGTTGCGCAACTCCACTCACGAGGATGACAGGCAGGCCAGAATCGAAGGGCGGAGCCCCGTCGCAAAGTGCGGCGGAAGTCGCCGCGCACAGGCCGATGGAACTGGGGTGGAAGGCCTGGTCAGCGGGGTAGAATCCCTCGGCGAAGCGGTTCCATCCATAGCGGAGTTCGTTGACCTTCGTGGAGCCGAACGTATGCACGTAAGAGAGCGAGGCGAGTTGCACGCGGGTGGGAGTGAAGGTATTAAAGCCGGGCAACTGGCCGCCCGCAGCGGCGAGGGCGAGCGGGAACGACTGCACACTGTCGCCGAAGAAATACCGACCGGTGAGGATGTTGCTGGGGTTGAAGTTCTGGTCGATCTTGGCAATGAAGCTGGTAAGTTCGTTGTAAGACGGGGAGATGACAGAAGCCGTTCCGGCTGTGGGGCCAGTGA
>Ga0116121_1000200_pt1 | contig 35409 bp, 45 predicted proteins | sample June2015DPH_13_1_FD_89725 | JGI IMG/M metagenome (GOLD analysis project Ga0116121, IMG submission 89725) | Peatland microbial communities from SPRUCE experiment site at the Marcell Experimental Forest, Minnesota, USA - June2015DPH_13_10 | ecosystem: Environmental > Terrestrial > Soil > Wetlands...
AACGCATGGTTCGGTTGGGTCATTTTCTGCGCATTAGCCGCCACATTGGCTTGTCGGGCGCCCTCCCCGGACTGGAACGGTACATGGAAATTGAATCCCTCAAAGAGCAGCTTTCAGGGCCCGGTTTTTACTATCTCGATTTCGGCGGACGGTGAGTATCGCTACGACGATGGAAATTCGAGTTTCGTTTTTCGCTGCGATGGGAAGGATCGGCCGATACCGAAAAATCGCACACGCGCTTGTGTGAAAAGCAGCGCCACTGTTTTGGACCTGACGCAAAAAGAAGATGGGGTAAAGACGAATGCGAGTCATTGGGAGCTTTCAGCTAACGGGAGGGTCCTTACGGCGACGGCGACTGCGTTTCGTCCGAGTGGGCCCGTGGTTACAGATCAGGTCGTCGCCTCCCGAATATCGGGTTCCAACGACTTTGCTGGCCAGTGGCGGGACACGAGCGACCTTCAGCGGCATGCCGATCTGACGCTGAGGCTCGATAGTCAGACCTTGCATCTCAGCTATCCGAGCGCGGGTCAGTATATTGACGCACCGCTCGATGGAGTCGACGCGGCGATGCATGGGCCTCACGCTCCTGAGGGGACGACTTACGCGGTACGGCTTGCTGGACGACGTGAGGTTCTTTCTCTGACGAAGCGCAATGGCAAAGTTCTCACTCAAGGATCACTGAAACTAAGCAACGATGGAAGAATCATTACCGACTCTTGGTGGAATCCAGATCGACCAGCTGACAAAGGTACGCTTGTCTACGAAAAGAAGTAGAAGTAGAGGTGCTACGACATCGGGTGTAGGGTGTGGGCGGGTGGCCCACGCAACGCGGTTTTCGCTGTGTGGGGAAGCCCACACGACATTCCTCCCACCGACTTCAACAGCTAAACTCGGCGCCCTCGGCGTCTCGGCGGTGAATCGGCTTAACAGGGCGCTGGCCCACCTTTGCATCACCACGAACGAGGCTGCACCACGAACCCCTACTTCCAAATGCCGTCTGGTGGCGGACAACTGCTCACTGGCCGTCCCAAATAGTCTTTTACCATGTCTGCGAATGACGCCAGCGACCGCCTCATCTGGTCGTAATCCATCTTGGGCTCCCGTTTCAACTCGTTTAGCGCCTCTCCCGCCATCTTCCGCGCTTCGCGTGAATACATTTCGAGTCTTTCCCGCGCCGACCGTGCCTCCCGCTTGAGTTTCTCCGCGATCTCTCCCTGGAACCCAACCTCCTCATCCTCCAGCTCCTGCCCTCTTTCCTTTGCCGTCCACGGCGTCATCCCCATCGGAGTCTCCGCCACTTTCTCCGGATCCACCACAACCTGCGCCGGACGCGGCTTCTCCACCTCCATCCGCTTCAGGTTGCTGGACGCAATCTGCAGCGCATAGAGCACCACGCCCGCTTGCTTGTTGTCGATCTTTCCGCCCAGCACCAGCATCACCACCTGCCTCACCACCGATTGGATCGACTGCGCGTCCTCCAGGACCGGTATCAAAACGTCGACCCCGCCCTCGCCGCCAACCTTTACCCGCGCCGGCTGATTTTCCCGGTGATAGTGGCAGTGGGGCTCGTTCCGCCGCGCGGGCGAACCGCACTGCGTTCCATTCACCTTGATGTGCTGACAGCGCCGAATCTCTACCCGATCGCCCATTTCTCGCTCCAAATAAAAAGCGCGGCCACTAGGCCGCGCTGCTTTTTTTCTATCTATATCTATTATTTCATGTTCGAGGGGGTAAACCGACACTTCGAGCGAAACTATATCAGCCTTTGTTTCATGCACTTGCGCCAATTCGGCTGTCTTTTGCCTCTTGACAAGATTTCTGCATCGCGATCAATCCGAGACGGTGGTAACTCTTTATGTTTCAAAGACTTGAAGGGAATCTACTCCTAAGTGATTGATTCTAAAAGACCGCACCAGGTGGCATTCCGGTACTGAAAAGTAAACATCTACTTAGCGGTAGACACCATTCGCTGAAAGCTGAGAGCTGATAGCTGACCGCTCACTCCACTCCCCACCTCGGTTGTGAGCAATCTTGTACAGAATCATTGCTCCGCTCCTGCGATCCTCATGGTGTAGGTGGAACATTGATGAACGACACTCTTGATCGCGCGCGTGCTCGGCTTCGTGTACGACTGGCAGGAGCCAAAGCTTTAGTCTCGATGTTGCTGTCGTCGCTTAGACCATCGCGGCGCCGTTTCGCGACGGCGAGGATGTGCCCGTTTTGCGGATTGATTACGCCGCGTTTTCAGTCGTCGTGCCTGGAATGTGGGAAGAGGCTGATTCCGGCCAACACAAAATAGATAAGCTTTGCGGGCTCGAATGGGAGCTGGAGGTTCAACATGCTTTGGACAATTTTCGTAGTGCTTCTGATTCTGTGGCTTCTGGGATTCAGTCTTCACATCGCAGGTGGGTTAATTCACTTGCTGCTGGTTGTGGCGCTGGTCCTATTGGTGATCAACCTTGTCAGCGGCAGACGCGTGGCATAAGCGACGCAGGACCGTTTGAGATTTGAGGATTTGAATGAAAAGACATTATCTGCACCTCTCTGCTTACTCGTGTGACAAGTGCGCCGGTCCGGTGATAGCGGGTTGGACGGCCGTGCGTGAGAACGAAATCTCGGGCGAGACTGACATCCGCGAAGTGGGAGCAATTTGCCTATCTTGCGCGAATCGGCAAAGCAAAGCAACCGAGTCGGGATTGACGCGGAACTTTCCTCCAATGCAGTGGAAGGCAAACGGCAGTATAGCGGCGACCGCGACTGATTGAAGTGAGTGTTGCCTCAGTGTCGCGAACGCGAGCCTGCAGTGCTCAACGCGATCCCACCCGCGATCAGCACGATGCTGATGACGGGCGAAACCTTCTCGCTGTGGCTGGTCTGAACGCCCAGTTTTGTACCCCCGATCTTGATGCCCTCGGTCTCGCTGTGGGGAACGGGTACGACAAGGGAGATGATACCGAGCGCTATAAGAACTAGTCCCGCATAGAGCAGGATCTTCATGTTGAGGCCTCACGAGAAATTATATTCCCAGGAACGCATCTTCCTGCAGAGTCGGCCGGATGTCGGTTAAGAACAAGGGGTAGTCCCAGCCACATCCCTTTCCGACCAATCCAGGCCTCTACAGCCCGAACGATGGTGATCAGTTGGCTCGATCCGCACGCCATCCCCTATCGGCAAGCCAGCCCTGACGCAGCGATTTGCCGGTAATCTGGGAGAGGGGGTCTGACCATTTTATAGAGCGGAACGACAGCCCGCACGCTTGTTCCCTGACCGCCCGATTCTATTTCAAGCTTGCCGGCCAGTTCGTGCATTCGCTCGCGCATTCCAGACAAGCCGACTCCTGCTTGACGCAATCGGCCCGACGCCTCTACCGGTATGCCCCGTCCGAAATCTCGTATCTCCAGCGTCACGGCTTCAGGTCCTCGCTCAAAACACACCCTAACTGCCGAAGCCCCGGAGTGCCGATGCACGTTGGTCAAGCTTTCCTGTAACACGCGGAAAAGCGCGACCTCCATTTTCTTCGGCAGTCGTTCAGGCGATTCGGCCATATGTACACTCACGCTGATTCCGCTCCGCTTGGCAAAGCCCTCGACATACCACTCGGCGGCGCACGTGAAGCCTACTTCGTCCAACAGTGGCGGATGCAACAGATACGACATCGTCCGAATTTCTTCAATCGCCTGATCGGCCAAGTTCACAACGTCGGAAGCAATCGCGTGCCTCGACGGCTCGTCCTTGCAGCACGCTTGAAGAAACGAAACGCTTATTTTCAGCGCGGCCAGTGTTTGGCCAGTCGTGTCGTGCAGGTCTCGCGCCACTTTCCGCCTCTCCTCATCCTGCACCTGAAGCAGGCGCTGAGAAAGGTTCTGCAATTCCGCTGTGCGTTCCAAGACCAACGATTCGAGTTCTGCGTGTTCAAGCTCCAATTTCTTGGCCTGCTTTGAAACAATCCACATAGGTCCTCCAAGGAGCGGGGGGATGACATTAGTCTTTCTTAGTGTTCCGTCATAATCGCCCTTTCCCGTTCCGTTGGCTGTTCAAAATTGCTCACGTGGCTGTATTCGGACGATTTCGCCAGGTGAACACTATTAATCAAAAGAAACCACCCAGACACGCGTCCCGGCAGCTTACGCAACTCCAGGCAGAAGCGAGCCGCAAGCATGCCAAAAAGATTCGCGAGCAAGGACTAATATCGCGGCAAATGGCTTCCCCGTCCCCGAGAAACGACAAGAAGAGCCACGACTTCGATCCCACTACCTTTCCTCGCCACCATCGGCGACGGCAGGAAGATTCTCACGGTTCTCAAAAAACAGAGTCGCGACACTCATCTGGCAGATTCTGAAGGTGAGCCTTTTTAGACAGTATTCCGCTGGGGCGTAGAAGAGAATTCAAGGGAGCTTTTGGGGAGGGTCTTTCATGTCACAAGAAGTTCAAATCGGCACGATGCTGATGTCGGAATGGCCAGCGCTTTTTGGGTTGGAGAGCGAGCCCTACTCGGAGCGATGGAGGGTTCTTAACGGGAGCGATGGGTTCGCTGTTGATCGTAAGATTCGTGCGGCGGGATGGACCTTCTTCCTGATCGCGTCAGAGGTGAAGGCGATGTTCCTCGGGTTGCCCGGAGCGAAGAAGATGCAACACGCCGTGAATTCACTTCTGGACAAGGCCAGCAACGGAAACTTCAACGGGCTTGAAATAACAGGAATCAGTACCAAACGTTTCTTGGGATTCCGTTACTCAATCATTTCGGCGCATTCGCGGCATGTGCAGCGAACCTGTTACATGGATAGCGCAGAAGTCCGGCGGGATGCGGTGTGGGCGCGCGGCTGAGCGCGTTCCGCGGGCAGTCAATTGAAAGCAAGACTTCAGTCGATGGCGCGATTATCATAGACGCCTTTGCTCCCGGTTTTCCCCTTCATCTTTCTCAGTAGCAAAAAGTCGGCCGAATGCGAAGCCGTGCGGGGCTGACCGATACTAAGCTCGCACCTCTCGCGCTCTGGCACCGCACGTGGGACAACCAGCAACCAATGCTGACTCCTTCTTGAGTTTTATACCAACATGATGTGAAAGTTCGCGGAAGGAAAGCTGTTCAATTGTGATCGGTTGAATCGGACGGACTCTAGATCATGCGTAGGTAATTCCACGTGATCGAACACCATGACAACCGGTACATCAGGCCGGGCTTGTTTGATCTTATCGGCGACGGATGCGCCATCCACGAGACACAGGTGATGCTCAAGCACGACCGCATCCACAGGACGCGACATAAGTAGCCGCAAGCCATCGGACCCATTCGTCGCGGTTTCTAGTTCATGCCCGTGTTCTTTCAACAGCCCCAGCTGATTTGGGTTGCGGTGTATGCACAACAGAGTGCTGTTTGTCCCCATGTATCCGTTTTATGCAAGTTTCGAACCGGGGATTCCGATCAAAAAACTGCTCAGACCGCATTGTTTGCCGAGAGTGGTCAATTTTGACCAGTCTCCCAGCGCCATGTTGTTGAATACTAGGAACAGCCAACTCCGCAGTGGACGAAACACCTGGCCCGGAATTCGTGAGCGCGTCTGCAAAGCAACCTCTTTATACAAGTCTGCCAAGGAAGTGAGGGACTAATGTCACCGGTCACCGTATTTTCGAAGGGAACACTGGAAGTTGTTCCCGCTCGCCTGGCGCTACCGGAGGTGCGGACACTTACACGCGCACGAGTGCCACCGAAGCCGTCGCTCCCTAGTCGAATCGCGGTAGTCGGGAACTATCTTCCGCGGCAATGTGGAATTGCCACGTTCACTACTGACCTGTGCGCGGCCATATCCGCGGAATATGGGACTGCTCGATTGCTGGCATTGCCAGTAAACGACACGGAACAGGGCTACAACTATCCCGAGCGCGTGCGCTGGTCGCTCGCTCAGGACGACGTGACGTCGTATGAAGACGCGGCTGAATTTCTGAACTTCAACAACATCGACATGGTTTGCCTGCAGCACGAGTATGGAATCTTCGGCGGTCCCGCCGGAAGTCATATTCTGCACCTGCTGCGCCGTTTGAAAATGCCGCTGGTGACTACGCTGCACACGGTTCTGCGCGAGCCGAATCCCGATCAACTGATGGTCGTGGAAGAGATCGCCGAGCTCTCGGATCGGCTGATTGTCATGAGCGAGCTGTCGTCCCAGTTCTTGCAGGAAGTCTTCAAGGTGCCCGGCAGCAAGATCGACATGGTTCCCCACGGTGTTCCGGACCTGCCTTTTCTCGACCCCAATTTCTTCAAAGATCGCTATGGCGTGGAAGGGAAGGCTGTGCTGCTCACGTTCGGCCTTTTATCACCAAATAAGGGAATTGAAAACGTCATTCAAGCACTGCCGCAGATTTTGTCGAAACACAAGAATGTTGTGTACATCGTGGCGGGCGCAACGCATCCGCACATTCTCCGCCGCGAAGGCGACAAGTATCGAGCCAGTCTGCAAGCCCTGGCGAAAGAGGTAGGAGTGGAGTCGCAAGTGATTTTTTACGACCGCTTTGCGACGCCGGAAGAAATGGCCGCGTTCATTAGCGCGGCGGATATTTACATCACTCCCTATCGCTATGAGGAGCAGGTGGTTTCGGGTACGCTCGCCTATGCGCTCGGCGCGGGCAAGGCAATCATTTCGACTCCCTATTGGCACGCGATTGAGTTGTTAGACGACCATCGGGGCGCGTTGGTACCGTTCCAAAATCCAGATGCCATCGCGAATAAGACAATCGAACTGCTGAATACACCTGCGATCCGCCACGCCATGCGTAAACGCGCCTACCTGTTTGCGCGTGACATGGTCTGGAAAAGAGTGGCGCAAGGTTACATGGAGAGCTTTTCACGGGTGCGCAGCGACCGCATGGAGCATCCCCGGGTTCAGTTTTCGGCGCGCGCCGTTCCCAAAGCGTTGAACCAACTGCCGGGATTGAAACTGGATCATGTGAACACGCTGACCGACGACTCGGGAATGCTGCAGCATGCGATCTTCACCATTCCCAATCGAGGCGAAGGTTATACCACCGACGACAATGCGCGCGCCCTCGTCTTCACGGTCATGCTTGAGCAGTTGGGCAAAGGCGGATTTGGGAAAGTAGACTTATTTGCGCCGGATTTCGCTGCTCGTTACTTGTCGTTCCTCGAACATGCTTTTGATCCCGCGCACGGCAGGTTTAGGAATTTTCTTGGCTACGATCGCAGGTGGAACGAATTGCTCGGTTCTGAAGACTGCCATGGACGTGCCCTATGGAGCCTCGGGACAGTCCTAGGGCGGTCCGCTGATCAAGGATTGAAAAGCGCGGCCGGACGACTGTTTGAATTCTCGCTTCCTGCGGCAGTGGAATTCTACAGTCCTCGCGCCTCCGCCTACACACTTCTGGGCATTCAGGAATATCTGAATTTCTTTCCCGGAGATCGCGACGCGCAAAAAATACGATCGGTCCTGAGCCGTCGCTTGCTCGAGATGTATGAATCGATCCGCAGGCCGGAATGGAAGTGGTTCGAGAACGTGGCCGCTTACGGCAACGCGAGATTACCCCAAGCTCTGCTGGTCGTGGGCTCAGCATGCTCGGACGACCGCATGGTTTCCGCGGGCCTCGAAGCGCTGGACTGGCTGATGAATTCGCAGCGTTGTGAAACCAACGGCCACTTTGTGCCGGTCGGGTCGCAAGGTTTCTACCATCAGGACGGGGAAAAGGCACGCTTCGATCAGCAACCGATTGAGGCCGCCGGCGCGGTTTCGGCGTGCATCAAGGCGTACCGCGTGACAGGCGACGGCCGCTGGCGCAGCGAAGCCTGGTCGGCTTTCAACTGGTTCTTGGGCGAGAACGATCTGCAGCTTCCTCTTTATGATTCGGCAACGGGCGGGTGTCGCGATGGTCTGCATCCCGAGCGCGTCAACCAGAATCAGGGTGCGGAATCGACGCTGTCGTTTCTCATGGCGCTCCTGGAAATCCATTCGCTCCAAAATCCTGAGATGTCAGCCAAAAGCCAGGAAGGAACATCATGACCGCTCCCGATACTACGATTCTGAAGGTCGAAAGCAATCACTACCCATCTCTACTTCTACGTCATCCCGGTAATCCCATTCTGACTCGCAAGGATTGGCCGTATTCCATCAACAGCGTGTTCAACGCGGGGGCAACATTGCTGCCGGATGGAACCACTCTGCTTCTATGCCGGGTTGAAGATCGGCGCGGACTGTCGCATCTCTGTGCCGCACGCTCCCGGAATGGCGTCGATGGCTGGCAGATTGATGGCGAGCCTACCCTGATGCCCAGCCCGAAGGAATATCCCGAAGAAATCTGGGGTATTGAAGATCCACGCATCACATTCGTACCTGAGCTGCAGCAATACGTCGTTACCTACACGTCGTATTCGCGCGGTGGGCCTGGCGTGTCTCTGGCTCTAACGAAAGATTTCCGAACTTTCGAGAGATACGGCGTCATCATGCCGCCCGACGATAAAGACTCGGCGCTCCTGCCGCGAAAAATCAACGGATGCTGGGCGCTGATTCATCGGCCCATGACTGCGCTCGGATCGCATATGTGGATTTCGTACTCTCCCGATTTGCGCTATTGGGGAAGACATAGACTGATGCTGGAAGCGCGTCGCGGCGCGTGGTGGGATGCGAACAAAATTGGGTTGTCGCCGCCACCCATCGAAACCTCACGAGGGTGGCTCATTTTCTACCACGGAGTGCGGCACACGCCATCAGGTTGTTTGTACCGACTAGGCCTGGCGCTGTTCGACCTTGAGAACCCGGAGAAATGTTTGTTGCGAGGAGATTCGTGGATTTTTGGGCCGGAGGCCTCCTACGAACGCCACGGTGACGTGGACGATGTCGTCTTCCCGTGCGGCTACACCATGGATGCCGACGGCGACACCCTCAATATCTATTACGGGGCAGCAGACTGCTCCATCGCGCTGGCTCGGGCCAGCGTCCGCTCGCTGCTTGCCTGGCTGGACGTTAACGGAAATTGCGAACGCCGGCACAGAGTCGAGGACTAGTGGAATCGCGGCTTTGGCTCCGCTTTGCGAATGTGAGCTATCTTGCTCAGACAAGCCGGTCGAGCCCTGTCATTCTAGTTCCACTGAGTGTGTAGATAAAGCTGCGGATGCTGATTCGCAGCTTTGATTCATCAGGTCGCTGTGGGTTCAGTCTTGAACGTTAAAGCGACCACATCCAGCCAATCGGCATTCTTCATCCGTGTATCCGCGGCCAACCCTGGCAGCGTGACACGATTCGACCCTAAAAAGTCTGGCACATCGAAGCTAGGGCAATGCCTCTGGACGGATGAGAGGCATTAGCCTGCGCGACAGGAAAGGTCAAAATCATGCCTTTAATTCAACTGCTCGAAGTCCTCATCGTGGTCGGTGTCCTCCTCTGGCTGGTGAATCGCTTCATTCCCATGCAGGGAACCATCAAGTCGATTTTGAACGGTCTGGTGGTAATTGCCGTTGTTCTGTGGCTGCTGAATGTTTTTGGACTCTTCAATTCGCTGTCACGAATCCACGTGGGAACTTAATTGACGGTGGAATGAGTGGCGCAGCCGGCGTATCATCCGCCCGGTCCAATCGCACCGAATACCACGTAAATAACGCACGCAAGATGGCAGACACCTGCCGAGGAGATACTTTGAAAACTAAGTTGTTGTTGGCAGTCGGAATCACTCTCACATTGAGCGCGTTTGCTCAAACCAGTTCTCAGGCACCGATGGCTCCCGAGCATATGGCTCACACTCCGACGTTCCGGGTCACGGTAGTCAGCCGCAACGTGCAGGCGGTCAACTATCGACATCGCAGCGGATCATCCAAGCTGGATTTTGCAGGCACGGACTTGATGGCCTCAGCGAACGGCGAAGCGAAGGTAAACAGCAAGCGCGGATCGATTGAGATCGAAGCCGAATTTGGCGACCTCGCGAAGCCGACGACCTTCGGCAATGAGTATCTGACTTATGTCTTGTGGGCGGTTTCTCCCGAAGGACGCTCCGTAAATCTTGGCGAAGTGTTAGTTGGAGAGAACCATCGCGGCAAGGTGCTCGTGACCACGGATCTCCAGGCTTTCGCGCTGATCGTTACAGCGGAACCATATTATGCCGTGCGGCAGCCGAGCGACGTGGTGGTGCTTGAAAACGTGATTCGCGAAGACACCAAGGGAACTTCCGAGTCGGTCAACGCGAAGTACGAACTGATGGAACGAGGCGGCTATATCCCAACGGGCTACAAGTTTGATCCGGTGGTTCTGAATGCCAGGCTGCCACTCGAATTCTTCGAAGCTCGGAATGCCATGCGTATCGCGCAATCCGAAGGAGCCGAGCAGTATGCGAGCGAAAGCTACCAGCACGCTGTCCAGTTGATGAACAATGCGGACGAACACGCGATCAGCAAGCATATCGACCAAAAGTCATTGATCGCCGTGTCCCGAGAGGCAGTCCAGACCTCGGAAGATGCGCGTGAAATCGCAGTCAAGAAACTGGACGAAGTACGACTGGCGAACGAGCGCCAGGATTCGGCGGATTCGCAGGCGGTATTGCAGGGGCAGGCTGACAGCGCAAGGCGCCAGAAAGAGCAAGCTCAGGCCGACACGGTGAGAGCTCAAGCCGACAGAACTCTGGCCGAAACGGATATGCAAAATGCCCAAGCCGCGAAGGCTCAGGCAGATTCGGATGCGGCAAAGTCCCGCGCCGATGCCGTGGATGCACAAAACACGGCGGCACAGGCCAAGTCCGATATGGCAAACAGTCAGGCAGCATCGGCTGCTGCTCTGACGGCAGCTCAGGCGGACGCGGATCAATCCCGCTTGGCCGCACAGCAGTCCCAGGCAAGTGCGAATCAAGCGGATGCTGATAAAGCCGCTATGCGCACGAAGTTGTCCGGGCAGTTGAATTCCATTCTCCAAACCCGCGATAGTGCTCGGGGACTCATCGTCAGTATGTCGGACGTTCTGTTTGACACGGGTAAGTATTCGCTGAAGTCAGGCGCACGCGAGAAGTTGGCGAAGGTCGCTGGAATCTTGTTGGCCTACCCGTCGCTAAACATTGAGGTCGGTGGCTACACGGACAATGTGGGCAGCGACTCCATGAATCAGACCCTTTCTGAGAATCGCGCTGGATCGGTGCGCGACTACCTCGTGCAAGAAGGTGTATTGACCAGTTCGGTTTCCGCCAGAGGTTTCGGCAACACCATGCCGGTAGCCTCAAACGATGACTCTTCCGGACGGCAACAGAACCGGAGAGTGGAACTTCTCGTTTCCGGCGAAGCCATTGGCCAGCCGGTCAACGCAACCACAGGAAGCTTGCGCTAAAGCAGCATAGACAAAGATCGACAGGAGCAACACAAATGAAACGAATTGGAATGATCAGCACAGCAGTTTTGTCGTTGGCACTCGGAGTCGCGACTCCGGCGTATGCGCAGCAGGAACAGCACGACCAACAAGATGAACAGAAGGCCAAGTCTGGCCAAGAAGAGAAAAAAGCGCAACCAGAAAAGTCCGCGAAGCCTGAACAAAAGCCCCAGGCGGAGCAGAAGAAGAACGCCAAGCCAGAAGCAAAAAACGCCCAACAGCAAGAGAAGAACAATAAGTCCGCGGAGAAACCGGCCAAGCAGCAGCAACACGTGCAGCAGGCTCAGCCTGCGCAGCAAGAACAGCGAGCTGGTAATAACGGTGGTGGCCGCATTCCAGACGATCGCTTCAAGGCCAACTTTGGAGAGCAACACAGGTTTCGTGTAAGCCAAGCTGATTACACCAGGGATCACCGCTTCCAATACGGAGGCTATTGGTTCGGAATCGTGAATCCGTGGCCGAGCAATTGGCTCTACACGCAAGACGTTTATGTCATCGAAATTAACGGAGTGTATTACCTGTGCAACCCGATGTATCCGGGCGTGAACGTTTTGCTCAGCGTCACACTCTAGCGGGTTTGGACATGTTTCCAGGAGTGCAGCCTCGAGAGAGGCTGCGCTTCACTACTGAATACATAACAAGGAGCACAACATGATTGGAACGATATTGGTCATCATCTTGGTTCTAGCACTCTTGGGCGTCTTGCCACGGTGGTCGCATAGTCGGAGTTGGGGCTATGGTCCAACCAGCGGAGTGGGACTGGCCCTTTTCATCGTTGTCATTCTCCTGGTTCTCGGGCGTATTTGAGCTACGCGTCAGCCAGCAATCTCGCTAGGCGCGCTAAGTCAGTCGGCATCTTGAGCAACAGACTCACCGGCACAACAGCCGTCAAGTTCAACGGAGTAACCGCTAAGTTCAAAGTTGTCTCTGACATATATCTCACGGCGACAGTCCCTTCGGTAGAGATTGTGACCCTGCAACGGGCAAGTCCCGAACGACAAGGCACAAACACGGAATTCGGCCAGTGTCGGGCTGCTTCCAGCGTGATATGATTCACTTGAGGTGGTTAGCACCTTCTCCTCTTTCAGGTTCTCTGAACTAAGTCAGTCCATCTGTAGCTCTCTTCTCCTTAGGCTCTCGAGAAAGTCGTGAAGCCGAAATGCATACGACCGCAATCTTGCAGGAAGTTCACCAGCTCTATGGCGTCAGTGACCGTCTGGACACGCTGTCGGAGGAACACCCCATCGTTTCAGAGGCACTGCTTGTAATCTCGGGAAGCGTTCGCAATACAGCGACTTTGTTGGAAGTGCTGGTGGCCACGAAAATGGCGCCATTCACAGAATTCGATCCGGCAAACTAGGAATTGGCTTGGCTGTCGCTGCAGCTTTTGCTAGTCGTGGAGAACGATGTTTAGAAGCGAACTATGAACTTGCAGGCCATCCGCGCCGTAGTCCACGAAGCCCAGCTTTCTGAACCGGTTCATGAAGAAACTGACGCGCGACCGGGTTGTACCGATCATCGCTGCCAGAGTCTCCTGACTGATCTTGGGGATTACGGTCTCCGGCACGCCTTCTTTTCCGAAGCGAGCCAGCAATAGGAGCATTCGCGCTAGCCTCCTTTCGCTGGAATTGAAGAGTTGGTCGACTAAGTCCTCTTCGTATCGGACGTTCCGCGCGAGCAGATACGCCACAAACAGGTCCGAGAACGTGTGTTCGCGATGCAGTGCGAGCATCATCGCCTTTTTGTCAATCCGCAGAAGTTCGCAGGCGGTCATGGCAGTCGCGGACCCCATGCGCAGCGGTTGCCCAGCCAGGCTGCCTTCCCCGAAAAACTCTCCCTCACTCAATATTCCGAGCGTTGCTTCCTTGCCAGCATTGGAAACAACAGTCAGTCGAACCTTACCATCCTGGATGTAGAAGACTGCATCCGCCGCGTCGCCCTGCGCGAAAATCGCTTGTTTCTTAGGAAAGTTTACGACTTTCCTGCCCGCGCCGATGGTCGCAAGAAATTTCTTAGGGTCAAACTCGCGCCCTTTCTTATCGAATTTGGTTGCCTGCGCCAAAAGCTTCTCCAAACTCCAGATACACTCCCAAACATTGTCCCAGAGTCGGCGGCTCCAAAGCTGTTCACTGTTGCACATAATTGGGAAAAACTGGCGGCACGAGAATGGCCCCTGACCGCTTGGACTCCATTGTGTTGAAAATGAGCAATATTGAGCAGTTTCCATCTGTGGAACGATGGCATTATGCCGTGGTGAAAACCAAGGAACTCACCCCTAAACAGATATTATCCGTGCAGTGCTCTACTTGCGGTGCAGCCGTAGGGGAGGGTTGTGAACTGCACACGGGTGCTTTGAGGACAGAGTCGCATCGCGATAGAAAGCTCTCTGCGAGCGAAGCCGCGGAGAAAACAAGCAAGGCCCGCGGTAAGAGGTGGAGCACGCTGCGATCGTTGGGCATTGCCAGAACTTGCCTGGCGCCTGATTAGAATTGGACAGTCCCATCCACCGGCTTGCCCAGCCGCATTACAACGTCGACGTACAATCAGGATGATCGCGGGCCCGATTCGTCAAGCTCGCGCGTAGTTGTCAGTTCAAGTTCAGCGGTTGTCATTTGATATCCTCGGAAATCCGTCAGTGCTTTAGCCCTTCTCACGATATTGAGTTCAGAAAACTTGTCCAAGAACGCTCAGTCTCCAAGTCAGGCTGGCCCCGATGGGAGTTCCATTTTGTCCCTAAGAATTGCCACTGCAGTAAAAGAGAACGTAACAATCTCGTTACGCACCTGTTAGCTTGCCTAAAACACTTCGGAAGTGTTCCATTCTGCACAGTATTTCGAGAGACAATGAGCCACTCTGTAGATGCCTCAAGTGGGTAGTGGACCCGTCAAACCAGGCGGCCTACCCCTTGAGCCGGCTTGCCAGGACAGGGCGATTCGTGTGCATTGCCGGATGCAGAAAGTCGCTTGCCGCTTTGCAGGAGTGAGTTATGGTAAAGCGATTCGTACCAATCCCGGTCATTTTCTTTTTCCTGTTGGTCGCTTGCGAGGCATTGAGCCAGAGTGGTCGCCCTTCAAGTGATTTGCCCCAAAGGGACGGCTCAAACACACTTGAAGCGCAGCACCAGGACATGCGCACGTGGGGATCACTTCCTGATACCCCGTCCGCTGTGCAGACTCCAAAACTAGCAGAGAAGTTCCAAACGTTCGTGGATCAAGCGCGCTCGTCTTTGACACCAGGCGCGGCCGGCATCAATTGTGAAAGGCGCGCAACAGAGCGCAGACAGAACACTGCTGCGCCACCGCCCACCTTTAGCACTTCCTATGAAATGGGGATTAATCAGGAAGATAGCCTTGTCGGTAAGTACATATTTCCTTCATCGCTCAAGCAGAATCTGCCCTATCACCTCGCGACCAGCAGCAGCTTCATGGGCCGCGCCACCTACTCAGCCTCTCGTATCTTTATTACTCGTAACGACTCCGGAAAGACGAGCCTGAACACTTCATACTTTCTTGGGATACTAAGTTTGGTCGCTGTCCACAGTGCGTATCGCCCGTATTACGCGCGTTCCACGTCGGCGCCATTCAGCGATTTTGGTTCGACGATCGGCAATGACACGGGAATGAACCTCTTCCGTGAGTTTGGACCTGGCATCCGTCAAATAATGAAGAGCCACACGCCGAAGTTTGCGTTGAGATTCGGAGCGCGCGTTACTCACGGCCCGAAGTCGAAGGAAGTTGTCTCTGGCTCGGCCAGATAAATATCGCTGTCAGAACTGCCCATTTCACGACGTGCCGAGCACACGGCGGGGACAAGATCTGCAACATTAGCATTGTTGTGTTCCATCGCCACCATTCGCCCCGCTGTCTTCGATTGGGAACGAATCTGTTGTCAAGAACCGCCGACGCCAGCCTTTTCAGGGTCAAAATTAACAGTGATTACAACGACTTCGTGGCACGGGTGGCGCTAGAAGTTGTTGACAGTGCATGGTGGAAACAGCAACTGCGGGTAAAAGTGCGGGTACTGAAACAACAGTCTTGTCATTGTCTAGGCGAATAGGATAGTACGACTGCGGTCGCGGGTTCAAACTCACTGCGCACCCAGTATGCGAACTTCCTCTTCCAGGCAGTCGAGCCGCTGTAACGCAGTTTGAACTGCTGGGGCACCCTCTTCTCGTACCTTTCTTGCACGTGCCAGTGCCTGCTCGGCGATGCGAGTGACCTCGTGCAGTAGCTTGCGAATCTCGGCTTCTAACTTGCCTCGGCTTTCCTGAACCCGGTTGAGAACATCGCTTTGCACACGAGTGCTGTTGGTTTCGAGCAGCCTAGTGAGAAACCTTCGGGCCTCGTTCCTAATTATCCACCGAGCGCCTACGAGGCCAAGAACCAGGTCAGCTAGCCAGCGCACTGGTGAGGCAGGCTGCACGACGTCTCTGAACTCGTAAAAGGTAAATTCAGAGCGTACGCGAAATCCACGTTCCGGATCGAGAGCATGGGGCATCCGCGCCAGTTCGGGAATGCCCGCATTCGCAAGTTTCTTTAGAAACTCGTTTGCCATTTCTACGAACCGCGACGCAACACGTCTGTATTCTTTCTCTGCTTTTTCCTGCTCGGGCTTCAACCATGGCATGACATGACGGCGTGCCAGTTCTTGCCCCTCGCCGAAAGTGCGCCGGCGATACGATGGACCTAGCCAGCCAGATATGGACGGCAGCACAATCTCAAACTCCTTGTACGCCTGCGGCATTACGCGCGCGAGAAACGCCTGGTGGTCATCGACGAACATGTCCGAAATATGCTGTTGTTCGGCCATGAAAAGATACCCGAGATCCCTCATCGAACGCTCTGCATCGGCAATGGTCTGCTTCATTCCGGCAATGCGGGTCTCCGACTCTTCGATCGGACGTTGAAGTGCCTCACGCTCTTCCGAAATGATCACAAGAAGCTGCTCGCTGATCCGTTCTAGTCCACGTTCGCAAGCTGCCTGGATCAAACGACGGCCCGATCCTTCGATCAAATGGTTCAGTGCAGCGACCAGCTTCCTCCAGTCGCGACCTGTTCCCCGATGTTCGAGCTGTTCCGCGGCGCTGACCTCAAACAAAGGTCCGACAGAATGTTGCGGAAGTCGCTTTTCGAGCTGGCGTCGTGCGAAGGCCACCGCTTCGGCTCGTTCTGCATCCGTGGTCCGATCCGCCTTGTTTACGGTGATAATGAGATCCTGCACGTGCCGCGCGACTGCCTCAACCAGTACAAGCTCTTCGCCGGCTAGCGGAGGATCCGCCCCGATCACGACCAGCGCCGCATCAATATGCGGAATGAAAGCCTGCGTTGCTGCCGTATTGCCGGTGAACACCGATCCCAATCCTGGTGTGTCCACGAAACACATGCCGGGCGCAAGCAGCGGACTAGGCACAAAGATTTCCAATGCCGCGACATGCTTGGCGTTCTCGGGGTTCTTCTCTTCAGAGACATACTCATCAACGGTCTTAACAGGAATATCTGTCCACTCACCGGCTTCAAAGCGCACGCGAGCCGCCGCACGGCGGCCATAACGGACGATCGTTGGGACGGCAGTGACCGGCACGACACCTGTGGGCAATATGCTGTCGCCTACCAGCGCATTCAGAACCGAGGATTTGCCGCGCTTGAACTGACCGATACAAGCAACGTAGAAGCGCCCTTCGGATACCCGTTCGGCCACAGACCGCGCATCGGCGGCAACTTGCTCGGCGTCAAACTCCTCAGCTAACTCGGCAAGCCGCAAGAGCGCCGATTCTCCGTGAGAATTCTCAGGAGACCCCTGTGGGTGTTCGGAGGTTATGAATGCCAAGGAGTTCTCTAGCAACGAGTTCTCTTTGGAGTCTGTTCCCATACTTCATTCCTTAATGACCTTGTTTCAATTTGTCCTTTCACTGCGAAGCTGGAGAGCGCACTCCTTCCTGGTGCACATAGCGAATCACCTCCACCTCGGACATTGCAATCAGCCCTTCATCTACCATTTCGTCCAGAGCTGGGAGCAATTTCTTGAGGTTCTCCTCGGTATCTATCACGGACACCATAATTGGTCTATCTGAGGACCGCAGCAGATGCGCCTTGTGAATGCGGGAGCTTGCCCCGTAACCCTCGATACCGCGAAATACCGAGGCACCCGCGATATCGAGTTCACGGCACTTGGTCACAATCGCCTCGTACAAAGGCTTGTCGTGCCACTTGTCATCCTCGCCAAAATGAATGCGCAACAGCTTGGCTTTTCCTTCGAGCTTCATAACCGCGCCTCCTGCCGTCTCTCGGCTTTCTCATAGTTATGCGCGTACTTAATGATGTCTACATCGGACAGCACGACTAAGCCCTGCTGCACCATTTGATCGAGAATGGGCATGAACGCCTTCAGTTTGTCCTCGGTGTCAACCACGGACAGTAGGATGGGGCGATCGTGTGAGAGACTCAGCGCAGCGTCGTTATGAATTCTCCGATTGGCGCCATACCCGAGAATCCCCCGATAAACTGTCACACCAGCGATATCGTTAGATCGCAGGCCGTTGACGATGGCTTCATGCAACGGCTTCCCGTTCCACTTATCGTTTTCCCCAATGTAGATCCGCATCATCTTGGCTTTCCCCTCGCGCTTTAGTGCGGGCCTCTCCGGTTCCGTCTGCTTCTGTTTGTTCTCGGCAGGTTTGACAATCGTAGTGTCGTGCATCTCGATCAGCCCGGTGCCTACCATCGCCTGCAATTTGGGCAACAACTCATCGACTTTTCCCGCGGTTTCGATGAACTCGATCTTCACAGGGAGATGGACTGCCAGGTCCACAAGACTGGTCGTGTGAAGATGATGATCTGCCCCAAATCCAGCGATACCGCGTGTCACAGTCGCGCCTGATACGCCATGGAAGAAGAGAAAATCCAGAATCGCGGCATAAGCGGCGCTTCCGTGGTAGTGCTGGTCTTCAGCCACGTAGATGCCGACCTTTTTACCTGGTCCCGCTGTGAGCATGTTGTCCTCCTGAAATTAGAGTCCCCTCTGACCTACCAGAAATTCCGCTACGCGGCCCAGCAATCCGCCACCGGCGTGCACTCCCTGCTTGAGTTGCTCATGAAAGGCCTCCAGTTCCTCACGAAGCTCCGAGCGATTCCGTTCCACGACTTCGTCAATGAGTGTTCGAAGGCGCAAAGGCACAAATTCCTTTAGTTTCCCAGCGTGGTCCAGGCAAAGACTCCCCTGGGTCTTCATCCACTGGACGAAGATAGGACGCTGGAACTGCTGCGCCAGTTCACGCAAGCGGGTCACTTCTTCTTCTCGGACGCGGTGGCAAAGCGCACAATCATCGCTGCTCACCTTCCCGGCGGGGGGACCTTCTAGCATCTCCAGAAACACACTTGAAACGCTTTCCCCAGGTGTGGAGCGTTCAAGCGAGCCGCCCCTGGAACGAGCAAGCGCCCAAGTATGAAAATTGCACAATCGCAGAGCTGCTTGCGGTCGCACAATGGCAGCCAGCGTCCACTGGAAATCCCTGAGTATCCCACAGATAGGACACGCGCCTTTGGTCAGCGCCTGATTTACGCTCGCATGTGTAGCGGCTTCAGCTTTCACGAGATTGCCCTCCCCGCGATCATGCCTCCCCAAACCGCTACGAACCCAAAAACCACACTCGTTGCCACGTAGAGAAGCCCCAGTCCGATCTGGCCATCCTGAATCGACCGTAGCGTCTCAAACTCAAAGCTGGAAAAGGTCGTGTAGCCTCCGATGAAGCCAATTGGGATCAAGTATCGCCAGTTGGGACTCCAATGTGTCTTCACAGTCAGTAACGCAAAGATCAAGCCAATGAGAAACGAACCCGTGACATTTATGACGAGCGTTCCGTAGGGAAAGCGAGTTCCCATTTTGCTGCCGATGTAACTGCCAATCCAAAAGCGCAGAATCGACCCCAGACAGCCTCCAATGCCAACGAATAGATATTTCAGCAAGTCTTGTCATCCCTTTCCGGCTTAACGACTTCTTCTGCCGCAGACCTCGTCGTCCCATGAATTTCTTTGGTGACATAGCGATCAAACTCCGCTGTGAGGACCACCATCTCCGCTGCAATTCGATCAAGGTCCGCCCTCGCCGCGCTAGAGACTTCGCCATAGCCGCGCATGTATCTCGGCTGCAATCCCTCGGCGGCAATAGTAATAAATGTCAGTCCGCTATGCAGACATCGGCTAACCGGGATTGAAGGCTCGGGGCGCTCAATGCGCTGACCGTCCAGAATACGGGTCAATTGAACCCGTATGCGGGCAATGTAGTTTTCGGCCATTCGCCGCTGCGCCGGGGTGACGTCTAGCAGGTACTCGGGAAAAGCCTGTTTGGACTCATCCACGGAGAGCGCACCTTCCATGTCAGCCAGCAATTTGTCGATGTGCCGACATGTGACCGATAAACGGCGAACGTGATTCGAGTTGAGAGACTCCTCTGCCATTAAGCTCCAGCCGGCGTCGAGCGGTTTCGAGCCGCAGGCGACCAATTCATGCGCAAGTCGATGTAGAGTGGGCTGATCTTGATGTGTTCTTCCGAACGATATTTTGGGTGCTTCGCCGTCTCCACCAGCGCCACAATTGCTCCTGGGTTTCCCTCGCTGAATTGTAAGATCTTGTCGAGGAATTCATTCATGTTTGACGCCGTGAGATTTGTGCGCCTGATCACCTCGCGAGCGAACTGCTCTGCCACCGACTTCTCGAAGTTGCGGATTTCGCACTTCTCGGAACGGTCTGAGTAAAAAGACTGGAGGAAGCCGGTGTCCTCCATGTGACTTGAGCGGGCCACCGCATTTACGGGCGTCGATCCCCAGTTCATCATTTCGCGGACCGCTGCCGCGAAGGAATGTGAAGGATGCCCGAGGTGGTCCAAGACGATCGAGTACTGCCCCTCATTCAAGGCATCCATCACAATTCCTTTCAGGGAGACCGCCGATTTTGTCTTGATGGCTTCCTCGTTCCGAAAAGCGGCCCGCGCGCGTGGGCTACGGAGGCGCAGCAAGCTATTCGCTAGAGTGCGAAACACCAGGTGCGTAGTGGCGGAATCCTCACAGTAAAGGACTGGCGGGAATTCCGGTAGCAAGCTGCGCAACAGCAGAGTCTTGCCAACGCCAGCGGGTCCATGAATTAGGAAGGGGCGTCTCTTCGCGAGGCGCTGCCTGATGGCCTGTCTTTCTTCTTCACGGTCACAGATAAATTCCGGCATCATGTGATCTCGCCCAATGTGTCAGACTCTCGGCTACACAGCTTTCAGTGAACTACCATCACCGGGCAGTGCGCATATCTCAAAGCTCGCTCGGAGACCGAACCTAACATCATCCTTGAGATCATGGAGCGCCCGCGTCGGCCCAAAATGATGAGGTCAATATCGTCCACTTCTGCCCGATGAATAATTTGTTCTGCCGGATGGCCGACAGCCATGGCGGTGTTCACGTGAAGGTCGCGCCCGCTGGCTTTTTCCATGAGCTTCTTGAATCCCTCTTCAAAGTGTTCCTTCGCGTCGTCCAGTACGGCTTCTAATTCGACCGAAGTCGACGGTTCCGGGGGCCGCGCAACCGCAAAGATCAGTACTGTCGCATCCAGACACTCTGCCAACGAGAAGGCCACATCCACTGCTTTTTCCGACTGTGGTGACCCGTCGTAGCCCACCAGCAGTTTCCGAAAATATGCGTTCTGTCGTTTTCCCGTCATGCTCCCTCCTAGTTTGCTTTCTCGCTTACAGGTGAGGTAACGCCGACTTTTCCGTTGCCTTAGTACCCAGCAGGTGCCTCGGCATGAACCAAGCGTTGGCGATAATAGTGGGTATCACGGCACTCCCGATCACGGTGGCGACCAAATATGAATACTGCGCCTGGGTGATGACGCCGTGATTCAGCCCGAACAGCGCGGAAATAGTTCCAAACGTCAGGCCGGTAGACATCATCAGCGTGAAGTACAGTCCTTCTTCCTTCTGGTAGTCAAATGCCTTCACTGTGGGATACAGCGGAATTATTTTCGATAGCATCTTGGCGAAGAACAACGCAGTGAACACCAATGGTGCCGCGATCAAGGCAGGCACGGACACAAACGATCCCGCCCGAATAAAGTAAAACGGCGTGAGCAGTCCGAACGTCAGAGTACGTAGACGGCGGATCAGGGAGTGGTCCTTTCCCACGGTTCCCGCCAGCACCATGCCGATGATGTAGGCTGGCAAAACTGCTTCGCTGCCCGACCAGACCGCCAATCCTCCCATTGCGAACAGCAGGAAGAGTATGTACTTGGCTTCGAGCTCGGAAACTCGTCCTCCATACTTCTTGAAGAATCGGGGTGTGAGAAAGGGGAGAATAGCGAAAACCACTACACTCACTCCTATGAAGAGCAAGGACTTCAGGGTGAAAGGCGAAAAAATCAGCCCCAGCGCAATCACGGTTCCGAGATCGTTGATGAAGCAGGCGGCCAGCACCGCTTTTCCGAAATCTGTAACGTTAAAACCCAGTTCCAACATCACGGCGTAGACCACTGCCACAGAGGTAGTCGAAAGCGCGACGCCCGCCAGCCAGCTCGATCGCCCCGACCAATGCAAGATGTAGTGGGCGACTGCTGTGCACCCAAAAAACGGTCCGAAAAAGCCCACAAGTCCAACAACTGTGGCTTCTTTCCATTTCGTCCGGAATATTTGGGGATCGAGTTCGGCACCAGCCAGAAACGTAAGAACAATGGCCCCCGTGCCGGCGAGGAAGCTGATCCAGCTTGTCTTCCCGCCGAGGTCAGCGTGGATGAAAAGCGCACCGATTACCAACTGCGCCACGGTGCCTACGACAATTTCACTCAGGGCAGTGGAGATCCGGAACCAGATGGCAACCAGCGTCGCAATCAAGGCGAGGCCGACCCAAACGGCGGCCATTACCCATACGTTCTCCATGCAGCGCCACCTCGACTATTTCTGCGGATCGTTGCCGGCACTATGATTCCGTGACAAAACAATCCGCTTGTCAGGAGTCATCAGCTGTTCCGGCTTAAGAATTGGGACAGCGGTTGGCGGTGAACTCCTTCACCGTGGTTAACAGTTCAAGTACAGCAAAAAGTGCCTGCCGAAGTCAACGCCATTCGTCACAGGCGTTGGGTCAATGGTACTGATCTGAATTTCCTCAGGCGCAGCAACTTTGCTCAGAATCTCAAGCACACAACTTCTCCGAAAATCACGATGAGCACGATGTTGTCGGCATTAAGGATCATTATTTACTTCGGGCGTCTGGCTTGCCCAAAGCAGATCCCCAAATGACGCGCAGACATCAACGAGGTTGGTTAAAGAAAGAAAAACGCAGCCAAGGTGAAACTCGGGTCTTGTTCTTTCGTACAGTTCGGAAGTCCGACGGTAAGCGAGTGCAGAACAAGATTCCAATTGGCCTTCTCAAAGACTTCTCTAGTAAAAACTCTGCATGGGAAGAGGTCGAACGGCAACATCTCCAGATCAACCAGGTGGATTTCCGCGGATTCGTAACGTTTGCGGACCTGGCATACCACTATGCAGAACATGAGCTCGTCGAACCCACCGAATCCATCCATCCGAAAGCACACACGACAATCCGAGCTTACGAGCGAGCCCTCCGCAATCGATTGCTGCCACGCTGGGGGAACCGAGTCGCGCTCAGCGTCGAACCGCTGGAGGTCGACGTCCTTGAAGGGGCAGGAGGGGCTCGCCAATCCAACGCTCGACAAGATGCGCCGTGTTATGTCGCTGGTCTACAGGCACAGCCAACGTTACGGGCTCATTCCTCGAAATCAGGAGTCGAACCCGATGCGCTTCGTCCGTTGCAAGACCACCAGCGAATACGAAGCGATGATTCTCAACCCTGAACAAGCATACGCAGTATTGCCTACAGGTGTGAAACACAAGTAAGCGGCAGCGCCAGATTGCTTCCGTATAGCTCGAACTTGCCGGGCGTGACCCGGAAATTCCAACCCACACTTCAATCCACACTTCGTGCGCTGCAACACGCTCACCTCATGCTTTGCCGGCTGCTGACTGACTCCAGCGGCCGAGCGCCAGGCGCGCGAAGAGTGCGGATGTCCCGTATCGGTGGTTGCCCAAAAAAGCGACTGTATTCGCGATTGAATTGGCTGGTACTTTCGTATCCGACCTCGAATGCGGCGCTGGCAGCGTCGAGACCATTCAGAAGCATGAGGCCTCGTGCTGCCTGCAATCGAAGTTGCTTTTGATACTGAACAGGGCTCATAGCGGTCAGCGCTCGAAAATGGTGATGGAGCGTTGACACACCCATGCCCGCGATTTCTGCCAGATCTTCCACCCGTAATGGCTTCGCGTAGTTAGCCCTGATCCACGCAATTGCTTTTGCCGTCCTGTGGCTCTGATCTCCCGGCGTTGCAATCGCTCGAAGGCGTGCGCCCTCCGGTCCCCGAAGGATTCGGTAAATGATCTCGCGTTGAATCAGCCCACTCAGAAAGGGAATGTCCTGCGGGGTATTCAGCAGGTCCACGAGTCGGCAGCATGCGCTGAGAAATTCCACGGTGGCTTCGCCGGTCGCCATAGCGGGACTGTCGGAGGGAGACTCAGCCGTATGCGTTTCTTCCCGACTGAGAAGTTCACGAATCACGGGCATTTCGAGTTTCAGAGACATCGCGAGACAGGGTGATTGTTCACTGGCCTCGACGATCTGGCTGACAATCGGTAAATCGACCGATGCCAGCAGGTATTGCCCGTCGCCATACATGAAAGTGCTTCCTCCGAGGTCAACTCGCTTTCGGCCTTGGGCGATCACAGTTACGCCCGGCTCGTAGGTCATTGAGCAGGGGGCGGTCGGTGCGGTCCTTCGGTGGAGCGTCGCGCCGGGAATGTCTGTTGCCCGATTCTCTTCAGAGCCCATAAACGAAGCAATCTTGCGAGCCAGTTCAGTCCGTAGTTCGCGCACTCTATCTAGTATTGGCGGCACGTGTTTGCTGGCGTTTGTCACCGTAAGAATCCCTCTATCCTGTGCTTAAGATAGCTGGTCAGCACCCAGATACACCAATGTTTTTTCACGTAAAGAGAGAAATAGGCAATAAATCGGAAGGATCGGGCTACCGCTTTCACACCGTTTCAACCTAATCTCCTTATGAGAGACGTCATAAGGAGCAAACGATGCAAAAGCGCAAACTTGGAAAAAGCGGCCTCGAAGTTACGGCCTTAGGATTCGGCTGCATGGGCCTGAGTTTTGGCTATGGCCCGGCTGCCGACAAGCAGGAAGCAATCGCACTGATCCGGTCGGCTGTCGGACGTGGCGTCACGTTCTTTGACACGGCCGAAGTCTACGGCCCGCTCACCAATGAAGAACTCGTAGGCGAGGCCCTTGCTCCTTTCCGCAAGCAGGTGGTAATCGCCACAAAGTTCGGATTCGACGTCGCGGCCTTTCCGGCCCTGAATAGCAAGCCGCAGCACATCAAGCAGGTGGCCGAGGCTTCGCTTAAGCGTCTTAAAACCGATGTCATTGACCTGTTCTATCAGCACCGCGTTGATCCGAACGTGCCGATTGAAGACGTAGCGGGAGCGGTGAAGGACCTGATTCGGGAGGGCAAAGTGAAGCACTTCGGTCTTTCTGAAGCGGGGGCAAAGACCATCCGCCGCGCACACGCGGTCCAGCCGCTCACCGCAGTGCAGAGCGAATATTCCTTGTGGACGAGAGATCCTGAAGCAGAAGTGCTGCCGACATGCGAAGAGTTGGGAATCGGATTTGTCCCATGGAGTCCGCTCGGCCAGGGATTCCTCACGGGGAAAGTGGGTGCCACGACTACGTTCGATAGCGCGTCCGACCTGCGGGCCACATTCCCGCGATTTACTCCGGAGGCCCTGAAAGCCAATCAGGCAGTAGTCGATTTGCTTGGCACCGTCGCAAGGAGAAAGAACGTGACACCGGCTCAGGTCGCACTCGCGTGGCTGCTTGCCCAGAAGCCCTGGATCGTTCCCATCCCCGGTACGCGGAAGCTCGCGCGCCTGGAGGAAAATCTCGGAGCGGCTGAAATCGAACTTACGCAGGGAGATCTGCGTGAGATCGAAGGTATCCTCTCGAAGGTCAAGGTGCAAGGCGCGCGACTTCCACAAGAGCACATGAAACTGATCGATCACGCGGCGTAGCCAGGCGGTCGTGATCACTACTTTCGAAGGAGATGCAAATGCTAAAACGAAAACTCGGAAAAAGCAATTTGGAAGTGTCCGCCATCGGCCTGGGCTGTATGGGGCTGAGTTTTGGTTACGGCCCCGCGACGGAGAGGCAGCAGGCGATCACGCTCATCCGGAAGGCGTTCGAACTGGGTGTAACGTTTTTCGATACCGCTGAGGCATACGGCCCTTTTGCGAATGAGGAATTGGTGGGCGAGGCCGTCGAACCCTTTCGTAAGCAAGTGGTGATCGCGACCAAGTTCGGCTTCCAGGATGGAGATTCCAAGAAGGGTTTGGATAGCCGCCCGGAGCGCATCAGGGAAGTTGCCAACGCAGCCCTCAAGCGGCTCAGGACCGATGTCATCGATCTCTTTTACCAACACCGCGTCGATCCAAACGTGCCAATGGAAGACGTTGCCGGTACCGTAAAGGACCTGATTCGGCAGGGCAAAGTAAGGCACTTCGGTCTTTCCGAGGCCGGTGTTCAGGCGATCCGTCGTGCGCACGCCGTTCAACCGGTTGCCGCCCTGCAAAGCGAATATTCGCTCTGGTGGCGAGAGGTCGAGCACGAGATTCTGCCGACTCTGGATGAACTCGGCATTGGCTTTGTGCCATTCAGTCCGTTGGGGAAGGGTTTCCTCACGGGCGCAATCAACGAGACCACGAAGTTCGACAGCACCGATTTTCGCAACATCGTTCCCCGTTTCAACGAGGAGAACCGGAAAGCGAACCACACCTTGGTGGATATGCTCACGGATATTGCGGGGCAGAAGAAGACTACATCGGCGCAGATCGCGATTGCCTGGTTGCTCGCTCAGAAACCGTGGATCGTCCCGATTCCCGGAACTACGAAATTGCATCGACTTGAGGAGAATCTGGGCGCAGCGAACATCGAATTGTCCGAGAAGGATCTCCGCGATATCACCGCAGCGGTTTCGAAGATCGCGGTACAAGGCGATCGTTACCCGGCGCATCTGCAGCAGCGAGTCAATCGTTGACCTTGGCGGCGGGGCTCTTGGGCCGCTTTTGGATTTCTTAGGACCTTGCTATGGCTCCAAACGAGAGAGCACAGAAGAACCACGATGAACTTTTTCAGGTCACGTCTCCACGCTGGCGGTAACGGACCCAGAGTTGATCGAGATCTTCGACAATTTCGCCTTCGACGAGGTCCTCAGCCACGGCAGTCTCGATGCCCGAACGCGACTGATGGTTCAGCTCGCATCGATGATCGCGTCGCAAGCCTTGAGTGAGTATCGCGTAATGATTCGGCCAGCGCTCACCGTCGGCGTCACACCAGTCGAAATCAAGGAAATCGTCTACCAGGCCGTCCCATACGTCGGGATGGCGAAAGTGTTCGACTTCATTCATGCGACCAACGAAGCGCTGAGAGAAAACGGCGTCGAACTGCCAGTTCAGGGTCAGTCCACTACCACGCCGGAAAGCCGCTCGGAAAAGGGCCTGGCGATCCAGAAACAGATCATCGGCGCCGATCTTGTCGAGAAGTTGCGCACATCCGCACCTGAAGATCAGAAGCACATTCAGCGATTTCTTTCCGCCAACTGCTTCGGCGACCACCTGACGCGCTCAGGTATCGATCTACAAACGCGCGAACTGCTCACGTTCAGCATGCTGGTATCACTCGGCGGATGTGCCCCGCAGGTAAAAGGCCATGTCGCGGCTAACCGGAACCGTCGTGCCATTCGCTTCCGATACAGCACTTCCGATACAGCACTAACGTGATCCGCCAGTTATCGGGCGGTGATCGGGAGTGGGGCAATCAAGGCCCGCTTCCGTCACGGACATTCGCTTATTGCGGGTTCCCCGCCGCACGCAGCAAGATGGATAAGGGCTGCACGTGTTCCGGTTTTACGTGCCGGTTTACCAGGAAGCGCTTCTCCAGCGAAATCCAGAGCGTGAGCGCGGCTTTCCTGTCGCGGGCATTCTTCTGCCAAGAATCAGACTCCGCCAGGTTCTTGTTTTGGAAAAAGCTATCGGCCGGTCAAGGCTTCTTGGCCTTCTTGGGTAGGTCGGGAAGGCCCGATGGACCGCTTAGAAGATTCATCAGGGCATTGCCTACTACGACTTTCCTCTCGGTACCGGCAAACATCACCTTCGTCAAAGAGTCGGCCAGTTGGGCGTTGACTTGATTTTGCGCATTTTGAAGCGCGCCCTGCGTGGTGTCGTACGGTACCTGCAGGGGTGCCGACGGCCCGCCCGTACCTTTCGCCTGCCAGATGAGCTTTCCGCTTTCCTTGTCGTACAAATAGCCAAACACCGTGGCAGCAGTGGTGACGCGCTTGCCCTGAATTTCACTGAGGCCGATCACCATAACCCAACGTGTGTCCGGCGGCCCCAGACGCTTGATCCACTCGCGGCTTGCGGAGCTGAGGTCTTTCTCAGCGATCTCACCCACAGCGCCCGCGTTGTCGGTCTGACTGACCGTATAGTGTTTAATTTTTTTCAGTATCTCCTCCGTTTCTTCGCGCATGTTCTTGAAATCGACTTGTACTTCCTTGTCGGCTCTGGAATCGACCGCGGGAAGAATTACGATGCTATCGACGGAAGCAAAAAACTCCTCCGAGATGGCGCCGGCGGCTTTGAGGAGCTGCACGACCTCACCGTGGCCTTGGTCCGATGCCATTTTCAACGCCGTCGCTCCTTTCCCCGCTTTTGCGTTCACCTCGGCCTTGGCCTCCAGCAGCGTCTGCACCACATCCAGATGACCCTGCTCCGACGCTTCCATCAACGCTGTCATCCCGTTGTCCATCTTCGCGTTCACATCGGCCTTGGCATCGAGTAATGCCCGCACCACATCTGAGTGTCCTGTCTCTGAGGCTTGCATCAGTGACGTAGCGCCCCTTTCGGTTCTTGCGTCCACGTCAGCCTTGGCCTCCAGCAACACCCGCACCACCTCCAACTGGCCATTCGTCGACGCCACCATCAGCGCCGTATCGCCAGCGTTTCCCCTGGCGTTCACATCGGCGTTTGCGGCGAGCAGCGCTCGCACCACCTCCAAGTTTCCAGTCTTCATCGACGCCCAAATCAACGCCGTGAAGCCCCCGAACGTTGACCTGACGTTCACAGCAGCCTTTGCGGCGAGCAGCGCTCGCACCACCTCTGGCTTGCCTCGTTTCGACGCGAACATCAACGCCGTCCAGCCTTCTGTCATGCGGGCGTTCATATCAGCCGTTGTCGTGGTGTTCGCCGCATTCGTTTTCCGGGCGTTCACATCGGCATTGGCGCCCAGAAGGGCCTGCACCACCTCCAAATTCCCAGAATCAGATGCCGCCATCAGCGCCGTGAGGCCTTCGGGTTTTGTCACGGCGTTCACCGTGGCGCTCGCGGCCAGCAAAGCCTCCACCACATCCAGATGGTTGAGGGACGACGCGAAGAGCAGCGCCGTCCAGCCGTTGGGAAGCTGCGCGTTCACATCAGCCCTGGCCGCGAGCAGCGTCTGCACCACATCCAGATGGCCCTGCGAGGACGCTTCCATCAACGCTGTCAACCCTTTGTCCGTCTTGGCGTTCACGTCGTTATTGGCGGCCAGCAGCGTCTTGACACGGGCCAGATCGCCATTTCCGGCTGCAGTCATGAGATCGGCACTTTGCGCGTTGACAGGCGTGCCTGTCAGGGCGCCTGCATTCTTGAGGAGTTGCACCACCTCTGCATGTCCGCCTTCCGAAGCCACGTCCAGCGCGGTTTTGCCATTCTGAACCTTGGCGTTCACATCGGCCTTGGCTTCAAGCAATGCATGCACCACCTCCGGATATCCAGCATTCGAGGCCGCTATCAAGGCTGTGTTGCCAGTGGTCTCCTTGGCGTTCACATCGGCCCCGGCGGCCAGCAACGCATGGACCAACTCCAGGCGGCCCTGACCCGACGCCACCATCAGTGACGTCAATCCATTGGCCGGCGCTTTGGCGTTCGCGTCGGCCTTGGCGGACAGCAAGGCATTCGCCACGTCCAGATATCCATTCAACGACGCTAACATCAGCGCCGTGAAGCCTTCGGCTGTCATGGCATTCGCATCGGCTTTCGCAGCCAGCAAGGCCTGCACAATCTCCAGATGGTTGCCTTTCGAGGCGCACAGCAACGCCGTCATCCCTGGTGGGATTTTAGCTTTGACATCACCTGCCGTCTTGGCGTTCACGTCGGCATTGGCGGCCAGCAACGCATGGACCGCCTCCAGGCGGCCCTGAATCGACGCGAACATCAGCGCCGTGAAGCCGGCGGGAGTTTGGGCGTTCACGTCAGCCCCGGCGGCGAGCAGCACCTGGACCACCTCCAGGTGGCCCTGCCCCGATGCCACCATGAGGGCCGTCCCCCCGTTGTCCGTCCTGGCGTTCACATCGGTCTTGGCGGCAAGCAACGCCTTGACACGGGGCAGATCACCATTGCTAGCTGCGACGACGAGCTCATAGCCCTTTTCTTTATTCTTTGCGCCCGCAAGGCCGCTCGCCAGCAAGACCAGAGCGCACAGAACCAGCGAGCGGTTCCGCAAGTGAGATGCCTTCAACGAAAGCATGAATACTCCGTCAAAAAGAAAACGTCGGTAGGATACCAAGAATCTACCGGGTCCGCCTTGATGCTTGGGATGATTGAGCGCCGCAACGGGGCATGCTTCCTGCTCAAAGCGGCGCAGCCGTTCGCTGTCTCCGGCGAACGATGCCGGCAGAATTTTCACCGCGACGTCGCGGTTGAGTCGCGCGTCGCGCGCCCGATACACCTCACCCATGCCACCAGCGCCTGCTGGAGCCACTATTTCATACGGCCCGAGTTTGGTGCCAGGAGTAAGGGCCATTCGTGGCGCAATTATAGTACTGACCCGCACGTTGCAGCGGATGCGACGATTTCCTGGGCGGGTAGTCTGCAAACAGGAAGTTAACCAGCCAGTTCGAAAGCCGTTTGCTTAAGGACCAGCGACCACAGGTGTGAAATCACAGGTGTGAAATTTTGGGCGGGTCTGCTAAGTCATTGAAAGATATGGTGGCCAGGGACGGAGTTGAACCGCCGACGCCAGCCTTTTCAGGGGCGAAGGGAACAGTGCTTGCAGTAACTTACAAGGACGTGGAAGGCTGCGAAACCCCTGTAAGGACGCGGAAGGCAAGTGAAAAGCGGGCTAGAGCTACGGGCCAGATGTTCCGGCTCATTTGGTGATCTTCGAAAACAAATATCCAAGCACGACTCCTTTTAGCCCACGCGCCACTGCGCTGATAATTTCGACCCACACCTGCCAGTAGTAATAGATGCGCGCGCAACGTAATCCATATCCCGGAACTAGAGTAGTCCTGAATTCCTCTTCCAAGTCGCCCAGTAAGTGTTCTCGTTGACGCAAAGGGATAAGCAAAAGGAGAAACTGTGCTACGCGCGGTGGAGAAAGAAACTCTCCGGTCCCATGATGCGCCAGGTACAGGACGTCAACATCATGATTGCCCTCAGTAAGCACAACGTGATCCTGCGCAGTTGAAGTTACAAAAACGTCGTCATCGAAAAGAGTTACTTGCCTCGTGTCTCCCGAGACTAGCTTGCGGATTTTCCTCTTCGGTTCCCGAAGAAGATTTTCGAGGTAAGCCTTATCCACGCCCACCACTCGATATTTCCGCGTCATAGGCCACCGCCGAAGAGTGGGTCAAGACCAGCAACCATCCTTGCGGAGACCGCTTGTGCTTCCTGAAGTGCGCGCTGACCAGCACCTTCAAGCTTGAAAAACTTCTTCGCTCTCCCGCCACGGTCCGGTGTCGGGTCACCCACCCAAGATGACACGAAACCCTTTGCTTCAAGACGTTCCAGGGTGGTGTAAATCGCCCCAAGCGATGCGGTGCGATTGGTGCGCTCCTTGATCTCCGTGCGGATTCGCATTCCGTATGCGTTTCCATGCAGTTGGAGAATGGCCAGTAGCACTAACTGCTCAAATTCTCCCAGGTACTTTCTGCTGCTCACAGCGATTTCTCCTACAATGTGGAATGCTTCGATTCACACTGTAGAAGAAATGGCGGGTGTCTGTCAAGTGGGAATTAGTTGCTGTGTAACCACTACCTGTGGTGTTCCGATTTGATGACGTTTGCAGATTGTGGTATCCTAAGCGGTATAGGTTTTCGTGCCGTCCTGCCATTGCGTGTGCTTCGTCGCCAGCAAAGCTCCACACTGCTCGACCACCCTAGCCTAAGAATTCCCACAATTAAGGAGCGGTCGAAGCGATATGTTCAGCGGTGTAGAAATTGACATGCTCTCCCTTGGGGATGCTGATTCCATGCTCGTGTCGTATTGGAACGGATCATCCTCGGCGTATCGGGTTCTGATTGACGGCGGCAATAAAGGAGATGCGCCAGAAGTGCGCGGGCTCCTCCGCAACCTGAACATTTCAACCGTAGACGAGGTCTTCTCCACGCATCTTCATGATGACCACTCAGGCGGCCTCATCGAACTCCTGGCTGACACCACGCTGACGTTCGGGAAGCTTTGGTGTCATATCCCGCAATGGCATGTTGAGAGCATGGAAAAAGTAAACACGGCTCTTCGCGCTGCCGGCACTTCCGAGGAAGCTGAATCGATTCGCAAATCGCTGGCGACCGCAGCTGCGATTTACAAGATCGCCAAGGACCGCAAGATTCCTCACGACGAACCATTCGTTGGGAAGGCTACCGGATTGTTGCAGATCCTGAGCCCCACCGAAGATTTTTACAGAGGTTTGGTTGCAGAGTTCGCTGAGGCGGATGAGATCAAGGCAGAAGATGCTGCCAATCTACGCTATGCGGTGGAAACCGCAATGGATGAGGCGTTTTTCAAGGCCGGACTGTTGGGAGGTTCCTCGTTGCTGACCGATCCTCACACCGACCCAGAAAACGAGAGTAGCGTGGTCTCGGGGTTCACGTATTCTGGTGCAGCCTACTTATTCACGGCAGATGCAGGAACTTCAGCGTTGACGAATGTGGTGAGCAGCTTTCAACTGGCTACCCTGCGGTGGATGCAGATCCCACACCATGGGAGTCGGCGAAATCTTACGGAAAGCCTGATTGAGAAACTAGCACCCAAGACGGCATATGTTTCCGCCTCAGGCAACGACAAGCACCCGCGTCGTGCCGTGGTTAACGCTTTTAAGAAATTGGGAACGAACGTATACAGCACTCACTATCCTAATGGCAGTCACTTGCACCACCAGATGGGAACCGTACCAACCCGAGATGGTTACGTTCCGGCGACTCCGCTGTGGGAGGCCAAGGAATTAGCGAAGGCGGCAGGTGGATAAGATTCCATTCAGCGTGTACGACTTCTTTGCGTACCTGTCCTCAGGTACGGTTGTGCTGGCGACCGTGGACTACACATGGGGACTCGGGGTTCTGGAAACCAAAGAAGTCGGAACATTGATGGGCACCGCGTTGGTCATACTCGCCTATGTGACGGGCCACATTGTGTCGCAATTCTCGTCCCTGCTTTTTGAGCACACAATAGTGAAACGGGTTTTGAACCGTCCCTTGGCTCTACTCCTCGGGGCGAAGCCGAGCTGGATCGTATTTGCTTGGATCTTTCCAAATTTCCACAGACCGTTTCCGGAGCACACGCAGGGAAGAATCAGGGGACAAGCCGTCGCGCGTTGCTGTAATTCTGAGGGAGAGGGGTTGTTCCTGCACGCCTACTCCCTCATGACTGCGAACGAGCGGCTTCAAGCTCGGCTGGATGACTTTCGCAATCAGTATGGATTCGCCCGGAACATGTCATTTGCTTTTCTGGTGTCTGCAATCACCATCGCCGTGGCGCACTTCGATGGTGCCCATCGTGTTAGTTTGCGCTGGTCGCTGCTTGCGGCTTTCGCGTCAGTAAGTCTCTTCTACCGGTATCTCAAATTTTTCCATCAATACTCTTACGAGCTGTTTCTTCGATACGCCGAGTTGCCACGTCCGGCGGAACCTGCGGTCTAGGCGATAGTCGGCGTACGCGGTTTCTCTTGGCTGGAGGGTCATGGTACTATCGCGCGCGGGTTGCTTGCGAGGAGATGTTTGAGTGCATCAGCCCTGGCGTCGCCTTTCCGCGATTACCGTTAGTGGGCGCACCTTGCTCCAAACCCCGGTTCTTGTTTTGGCTCTTCCTATTGCAGATTGGTAGTGCAGCAAGTGGGCGACAAAAAGATCATCTGACAATGAAATCGATATGCCGCTGGTTCGGACGAAAACGGGTAAGCTGCCTTCTGGGCGCGGGAACCACCATCCCAGTTGGCGGACCAAGAACCACTGATATTACTGCGGCGGCTAGGGGGAAATCCCAGCACGTGATTGACCCCTCTACGAATACATGGGTTCAAGTCGCCTTCATTGACGAGATTGCGGAGAGGCTCGATCAGTTTCTTGCTCCTCAGCGGTGCCACTTCGAAGACATATTCCACGTGCTCGAGACTCTGGAATCGTACAGGGCGGGCTGGGAGTCCGGCACTCATGAAAGATATAAGCCGCGCCCCGGTGCCTTCTTTGCGCCGAGCGACGAAAGATACTTTAATCTAATGTGGCTCATAGCAGCGAAAAGAGGCCTGCTCGAAGCAGTTGCTGAACAAGTGGGGGAATCTCTCAGTCGATTTGAACGAGACGGAAGGCATCAATGGTTCCGGGAGTTTTGGGCGGATGCACTACGGAGGGCGACATGGGACATAGGCACCTTGAACTATGACAACCTGCTAGAGCAGATAGACGTCGAACTCGAAGACGGGTTCCCGTCAAACCCCAAGTGGGCTCGATTTGACCCTCATCGTCTTTGGACATCCCGAAGGTCAAGAATCCTTCATCTGCATGGCAGCATTTTCTACGGGTATCTACCATTTTCCGAACAGAAGCAATTCATTGATTACGATGAGGATCTCTGCAAATACCGGTCGTCAACGGAGGCGCGAGAGACTTGGTTTGGGAAGTCCAGTGCTACTGCTCAGTCGCACGAGGAATCCGTCATTGGCCCTCTGATCACAGGACTAAGAAAGACGGACAAACTCACGGTTCATCCGTACGACGAATACCAGGCCGTTTTCCGTCGGGCCGTGTACAAGTCTGATCGGCTGCTGATTGCAGGCTATTCATTCGGCGATTTGTATCTAAACAGCATCATAGATCGCATGCTGGGCTTGCATGGATCTTCCAGACGAATCGTGATCGTGACTTGGTTCCCCGGCGAAAAGCATTCGTGGCACTGCGATCCGAGAGTCCTAAACCAAAATCATGGATGGCCCGGAACGGAAATGTATTCTTCTCTGGGCATAGCAATGGACTCTGTTCAACCTCTTGGCAGTTCCTTGACCTATAAGGATAAACTGGTATCTGCCGACGGATGCTGTCGGGTCTATCTTGGCGGGACCCAGGAAGCGTTCGAGAAATATGGCGAAGAGATATTGGATTTCTTGATCAGCGACTAAACATTGATCGTCGGCCCCTGTTCGTCTTGCCGCCCCACTTTCTGTTCTTCGCTCACTTTAGCACTGGCAGGCTGGTATCGTTCACACGCTGAAAAGGTTGAGGCGACTCAGTCGCGGGCTAGAAGTGTTTTATGTGGCCCGTGTTTCGAGTTCGAGAAAATTGAACAGCGCCATGAACTTCACCTTGCGCTTGTCGGCAGTCATCTGGACCTTGCCAGTTAGAGGGATCTTGCGCATCTTCCCCTGCGTGTGGCGCACTTTCAATTTGCCGAAGTTAGGAAGCTTCAAAGTAAAGCCATCAGTGTCGATGTTCTCTTCGATCTCGCCCACAATGCTCTCAGGCACAACGTTGACGATGTTGTCGCCTTGGCGGTCCGAGCTCAGGTTGAGAACCTTTAGGACCCGCGCTGTGACGGTCGCACGTCCCGCCACCCGGCCCGATATCCACTGACTGTGAGCTGCCTTGGTTTCTCGCATGGCGCAATGGCGGGATTATCGCGCAAGAGGGACGGAGTGTGATGAGGATTCGGCTTGTAAAAACTC
>Ga0116121_1000201_pt1 | contig 35321 bp, 30 predicted proteins | sample June2015DPH_13_1_FD_89725 | JGI IMG/M metagenome (GOLD analysis project Ga0116121, IMG submission 89725) | Peatland microbial communities from SPRUCE experiment site at the Marcell Experimental Forest, Minnesota, USA - June2015DPH_13_10 | ecosystem: Environmental > Terrestrial > Soil > Wetlands...
AAAGGGGGCGGGCGTGAAACTTAGAGCAAGCATCAGCACTCCGCAAAGTGCGATGCCGCGCCGGCTTCCCGCTACGCTTGGATAACGCGGCACCCGAGGATGTTTGCCGGTAATCGCCAGCAGCACGGCCCACAGAAACCAGCCTGTCCACAAATACTTCCCTAGCGGAACAAGCGCGAGAACTGTGAGAACGGTAATCACGCGGTGCAGTTGCGGCGAAATGGAATTCAGGATGTGCCCTCCATCCAGTTGTCCTCCGGGCAGCAGGTTCAGCGCGGTCGCAAACATTCCCACCCACGCTGCTGCGGCAATCGGATGCAACGATAATGTGGAAAGCGGCACACCAATGCCGAGCACTCTGCGGGCCAGCTCAAAAGCCAAAGGGAATCCAAGCTGAAATTGAGAAACTGCCGGCCCTGCCATCGGTCGCGATAGCGATAATCCAACCAACAGCGCGATGCAAGCCGGGAAAAAACCAGCAATCGGCCCAGCAATCCCAATATCAAACAACGCCGCCCGCGACGGAATCGGGCTCTTGATCCGTATAAATGCGCCCAGCGTCCCAATCAGACTTGGGAACGGCACAAAGAACGGTGGCGTCGCATATACGCGGTAATGCCGCGCATAAAGATAGTGTCCCATCTCATGCGCGAACAGAATGAACATCAGTGTCAACGAAAAAGGGAGGCCCAACAGCAGGTTCGCGGGACGTTCGGTCGCCCACGCAATCGGAAATAGCGACATCGTATCATCGTTCAGTGAAAACACCGGCTGCCGGTGCAGGTAGTTGAACTCCATCCGCGCCCCGACCACCGTCGTGCTGAACATGGTCAGCAGCCAAAACAAAACATACAGCCACCACCGCGGGCGCCGGATCATCCACACTTCTTGTGGAGGGTCATTCGTCAGCGGATCGGCGAGGACGGGAAAAGTCGGCGTGGGTTCAGACATGGGAGAAAAGGTCAGAGGTTAGAGGTAAGATTGCAGAGCCTAAGAACACAAGGTTTCAAACCTCTGCAATGTGACCTCTGCAATCTGCAATTGCAGCAGCCGATGGCCCGGACGGCCACCGGAAGGCAGCCGCAAGAAAACCTAGTCGATCGACTGCAACTCCTTGCCGGGCTTGAAGCGCACGGCTTTCCCGGGCGGGATCGAAACTTCCGCACCCGTCCGCGGGTTGCGCCCGATGCCGGTCTTGCGCGGACGCACGTTAAACACTCCAAAACCGCGCAGTTCAATGCGGTCACCGGTCGCCAGCGCCTTCTTCATGCTCTCGAACACGGTTTCGACGGCCAGTTCGGCTTTCGTCTTGGTGATCCCGGTGCGATTGACCACTTCATTGATGATGTCGAGCTTAATCAAGGGTTGCCCCCGTCTCCCGCGGATTAGTATGCCTCAAGTTATTGATGCTATGGGAGATACGCCGGATTGTCAACGGGGGGATCATTCTCGTAATATGGCTGCACCAGCCAGGCAACAATCGTGAGTAGTGATTGGTGATTTGCAGTGGGTGCCTCTGCCATCCAGTGCAAATCACAAACCACTAACCACCAACCACAAATTCCCAAGGAGTTCCATGAGCATCAAGAGCGACCGCTGGATCCGCCGCATGGCGCAAGAGCACGACATGATTAACCCTTACTCGGAAAAGCAGGTCAGCCAGGGCGTGATTTCCTACGGCGTCTCCAGCTACGGATACGACCTGCGCGTCTCCGACGAGTTCAAGATTTTCACTAACGTTAACAGCACCATCGTCGACCCAAAACATTTCGACGAGCGCTCATTCGTAACCGTCACCGCCGACGTCGCCATCATTCCGCCCAATTCGTTCGCCTTGGCGCGCTCCGTCGAGTACTTCAAAATTCCGCGCGATATCCTGACCATCTGCGTCGGCAAGTCCACCTACGCGCGCTGCGGCATCATCGTCAACGTCACTCCCTTCGAGCCCGAGTGGGAAGGCTTCGTCACGCTGGAAATCTCGAACACCACCCCGCTGCCCGCGAAAATCTATGCCAACGAAGGTCTCTGCCAGATCCTCTTCTTCCAGTCGGACGAGGTGTGCGAGACGAGCTATAAAGATCGCAAGGGGAAATACCAGGCGCAGAAGGGCATCGTGCTGCCGAAGCTGTGAAAGCGATACGGAGCTGTAAAACTGGACTCTAGGTTCTGAGCCGAAAAGCCGAGAGCTTACTTCCGAACACTCTCCCCTTCTTTGAACATGTACTTGATCGCCGGCTTATAGATCATCAGATTCGGCGCGCCGGACCGATTCAGCTTGATGCAGCTCTTGTCGTACCACTCGATGTATCCGTGGACTTCTTCCCCATCGCGCAGCACCACGACCATGGGAGTCTTCGTCTGCATCTGCTTCTGATAATAAAAATTCTCGGCATTGGTCTGTTCGGTTGGCGCAACTTTCTTGGCCGGAGCGGCCGACCGTTCCCGAGGCTCGCGGCGCTCCGCAGGCGCATGACTCGACCCGTGGTTCGGCGCGTGATTATGACCGTGATTATTCTGCGGATGGTCGTTGCGGTTAAGCGACGGCCTGATCAGTTTGCGATTTGCAAATCCTTCTTGATCCGCCATCTGTTCGGCTGGTATGAGGTCCAACGTTTCTTTCATTTGTCACCACCTGCGCACGGGGGCGGCAGAAAAATGCCACAACACTTAAGCCTGTGATTGTGGGTATTGGGGGAAAACTTGTACGTACCCTACCACAGCGAACTTAGTCTGACAATGATTTCTGTCACAAACAGCGGGCAGGAAGCCGATCAGCAGTAATGAACGCGCGTAAGCGCCTCGTGCTAAGTACGAGTGAGACAAAAGGTGAGAGTTCCAGTGAGTCAGAAGCACCAAGCCGTAGACGGCCCGGGGACCACCCGGCGCCGTAAGCGCCGGTGGGGCTTCCTGATGGCTGACGGCTGATAGCCGACAGCTACCTACCGCGCTTCCAGCGCTGTCGCAAACGCATCCAGCGAAAGCGACCGCAGCAAATTTCGCCGCATGCCCCGCTCCACTTCGCCCAACCCCTCCGCCGCCCTCTGCACCCACGCGAAATCCGCTGCTTCAGAGAGCTTCTTGAGCTCGCCCAGAATGTCCGTATTCCGCACCAGTTGCGGCGTTCCCGACCGCAGGCACATCAGATCCTCCAGCAGCAAATAAAATGTCCGCAGCAGCCTTTCAATTTTTTCCCGCCCCTCAGCGCCCGGCCGGTACGTCTCAGTCGTCTTGAATAATTCACTGTGATCGCTTCCGCCCAACGCCGACTTCAACACCACCAACGCATGGCTGCGCGCGGCTACGTACCCTTCAAGGTCAAAAGATAACGCTCGACCCATCGCCCCTTCACTCAGCCGTGCCACCAGCCCACGCTGCCGCGGATTCCAATCCGTCCGCAGTTTGGCCAGCCTGCTCTCAAGTTCGTCCGCCGCCATGGCCCCGAGTGTGAACATCGCCGACCGTGAGCGGATCGTCGGCAGCAACTCGCCCGGGTTTTCCGTCAGCAGAAAAATCGTTGCGAATTCCGGAGGCTCTTCCAGCACCTTCAGCAGCGAATTCGCCGCCTCTTTCATGAACGCCGAACTCGTGAAAATGTAAACGCTCTCCCGCGCCTCCGCCGGACGGTAATAAATCCGCTGGATCACATGCCGCACCTGATCCACCTTGATCATCATCTGCGGCGGATCGGGCGGAACGACCAGCAGATCAGGATGCGTCTGCACAAGAATGCGCGTCTCTTTCTTGTCGGTCTCGCGCAGGTTCTCACGCGTTTCAACGGCTTCCGCAAACCGTGCATCCAGATCCAGAGCCAGCCCAATGCGTGTGCAGTTCGAGCAGTGTCCACAAAAATCCGGGAGCCCGTCGCTCGCAGTTCCCTCCGTCATCGCAAGCAGACCGGGAGCTTCAGCCGCCGGCCGTTCCAGGCAATTCATCGCCCGCGCCAGCATCAGAGCCAGCGTGTACTTCCCCGACCCCTTTGCACCCGCCAGAATCACCGCCTGCGGAAAGTGATCGCGCGCCAGCATCTCCCGCAACCGCCGCACAACTTCCGGATTGCCGACAAAATCAGAAAATGGCATTTCGTGGAAAAAGCGGCCCTTCAGAGCCTGCCGAAGGGGCCGCGTAAACCGTCCTTCTTCAAAAGGGCTTTAGCCCCATTTCTCCGAACACGAATTAACTTTTCCGCCACCTGTGGACTCGCTCAGGGTTCGACGCCAGTAGACAGCAGCTAAAAGCTGCCTTTCAACTTCTTCCGCGCCACTTCCATAATCGCCGCATGCGTCTCCTGCGGCGTTCCGCGCGCATTCACCACGTGCACCCGATGCGGCTCGCGCGCCGCGATTGCCAGGTACGCATGCCGCACCCGCCCGAAAAATGCGCGGCTCTCCTGCTCAAAACGACCTTCGTCTTTTTCAGGACGCGCCGCCTTATGCTTCCGATTCCGCCGTCGCGCCCGATCCACGCTGAAGGCAACTTCATTGTCGAGCAGGATCGTCAAATCCGGCTGCAACCCTCCGCACAAAATTTCGTGGAGAGCCAGCACCGCCTTCGTCCCCAGCTTGCGGCCTCCGCCCTGGTATGCCTCGGTCGAATCCGTGAACCGGTCGCATAAAACCACGCGCCCTTCCGCCAGAGCCGGCAGAATGACCTCATGAATATGCTGAGCGCGTGAAGCGAACATCAATGCCATTTCCGCCAGCGGAGAAAGTCCTGATGTCGTCGAATGCAGCAGCACTTCACGAATCTTTTCACCGGCCGCGGTGCCGCCCGGTTCGCGCGTGACGGTCACGGAAACCCCGCGTGCCCGCAGTGCCCGCGCCAGTTTCTCGGCCTGCGTGCTCTTACCGGTGCCGTCGAGCCCTTCGAGAGTAATAAATTTTCCGCGCGCAGCCACTTCGGGATGATAGCAGGAAGAGAATGGAGCCTGAACCCCTCGGGACTGCTGAAATCAACTTCTTCTCCGCGGATTTCGCGGATGCCCGCGGATTCAACCCAAACGCTTTTTGCAAAACCAGTTCTTTGGTTTTGATCCGCGAGGATCCGCGAAATCCGTGGAGAAGAAGTTAGAGACTTCCGCTGCCAGCAGGTTCGGACTTAAATCGCGACGGCCTTTTCATCTCCGAGAATGTCTTCTGCCTCCTCCTCCTCCCGCATAAAGCTCAACACCTCCTGCGGGATCGGCGCATTCCACACCGGCGCAAACGATAACCGGTGCAGCGGCGATGGTCCATGCTCACGCAGCGCCGCCTTATGCCGCGGAGTGCTGTATCCCTTGTTCGACGCCAGCCCATAGACCGGAAACACGGGGTCCCAAGCGGCGACCATACGATCCCGCTCCACCTTGGCGATGATCGATGCCGCCGCAATCGACACTGAAAGCGCGTCTCCATGAATGATCGCGAGTTGCGGCAATTCGCAATCGAGTCGCACCGCATCCACTAAAAGATGACCCGGTGCAGGCGTCAACTGCTGCACAGCCCTCAGCATGGCCAACCGCGACGCCTGATAAATATTAATCTGATCGATGCGCGCCGAATCAACCGCCGCAATCGCCCACGCAATCGCCCGCTCGCGAATCAGGAGCGCCAGTTCCTCTCGCCGTTCCACCGGCAGCAACTTAGAATCTCGCAGCCCTCGAATGGGCCGCGCCGGATCAAGAATTACGGCCGCGGCCACCACCGGCCCAAACAACGATCCGCGTCCAACCTCATCCACGCCCGCCACCAGAGCCGCTCCCGACGCCCGTGCTAGCTTTTCAAACCTGAGTGTGCAGCGCAACTTCTTCAGCAGCCGCAGCTTCGCCGAAGCCAAAGAAATCCCCTCTGCCTCGGCAATCTTGGCCAAGCCACGCAACTTCGATTTCGTTCTTGATTTCGCCACGGATGCTTTTCAGCATCTTCGCCGACTGCAACGCAGGAAACAAGCACAGATTTTCGACTGCTCTTGGACAGTCCGACCGCTCTTAGATTGATTAACAGGTGGAAGAGCGGCCCTTGACGGCCGCGTAAAGCGATTGCATCACCAACGGGCTTCAGCCTCAGTGGCCGTCACGCCCAAGTAGCTGCAGCGTCCGGGCGGACGCCGGTTCGCGGAGGACGGGCGTCCTAGCCCGTCCCGCCACGCTGCCAACTCAGCTTATCTCTCGACTTCCTTCAGCCGCGCAGCCTTGCCGCGCAGATCGCGCAGGTAATAAAGCTTCGCGCGCCGCACTCGGGCTGAGCGCAGTACGTCGATCTTGTCGATCACTTTTGAGTCGACGGGGAAAATACGTTCCACGCCCTGCCCAAAGCTCATCTTGCGCACTGTGAAGCTCGGTTGCGCGCCCCGGCTGCGCGCGATCACCACGCCCTCGAACGCCTGCAGCCGCTCTTTTTCGCCTTCCCGGATCTTTACCTGCACTCGGATCGTGTCCCCCGGCCCGAACTTCGGCAGATCGGTGCGCCGCGTCTTCGCCAGCAATTTTTCAATAATCGGATTCCGCATAAATGTTCCCTTCCTGGTTCCCTTCCAAAATATCTGCCCGAGAAATCTCTCATTCAGTTTCTCGTAAATCCTCTCTGATCTCCGTGTCCTCTGTGGTTACGATCTTCGTGGACACGGAATCAGGTCGTGATCGTTCTCTCTAGCCTTCGCCTTTGATCCGCGCAAGCAATTCCCTGTCTTCCGCGCTCAGCGTGACCTGTTCCAGCAAATCCGGACGGTTGCGCACCGTCTTCTCCAAAGCCGTCTTCCGCCGCCACCGCCGAATCTCATCATGGTTCCCGTTCATCAGCACTTCCGGAACCACCATCCCGCGAAACTCTGCCGGCCGCGTGTAATGCGGATAATCCAGCAGCCCACCCGACCCGCAAGTCGCACAAGCCAGTGTGGCGCGGGCATTCCTGCCCGCGACTTCTGCCTCCGCCGTGAACGACTCATCCCGCGTCGACTCTTCGTTCCCGACCGCGCCCGGAATCAGTCGCGTGACCGTATCCACAATCACCGCCGCACCCAGCTCGCCACCGCTCAGCACATAATCGCCGATCGAAATTTCCCGATCTGCCAAGTGGTCGCTGATGCGCTCATCCACGCCCTCATACCGCCCGCAGATCAGCACGATCCGCTCCAGCACCGAAAGTTCCGAAGCCAGCCGCTGATCCAGCCGCCTTCCCTGCGCCGAAAGCAAAATTACCGACTGGCGCGCGCCCACGTCCAACCGCTCATCCCGCGCCGCCACATCGCCCAGCGCCTCGAGGCATTCAAAAATCGGTTCCGGCTTCAGCACCATCCCCGCGCCGCCACCAAACGGACGGTCATCCACGGTGCGGTGCTTGTCTTTCGTATAATTCCGCAGATCGTGAATGCCTACATCCACCAGCCCCGCTTCGCGTGCCCGGCGGATAATCCCATAATCCAGTGGTCCGCGAAAAAAATCCGGAAAGATCGTAAGTATGTCGATCTTCATTGAGGAACCAAGTCGTCGGTCGTGGTCGCCGGTCGTTAGTTAAACCAATTACCTGAAGCCCTCTCAAACCTGAACCACCGACCTAAAACCCAAACCAGACCCCCGAACGACCAACGACGAGCGACTAACGACCTTCCCCCTTCTCTTCCTTTGCTACTGGCCCATTCACTGCCAACAACCCTTCCGGCAACCGCATCCGCACTTGTCTTCCCGCAACATCCACTCTTTCCAGATAAGCTTCCGCGAACGGAATCTCGTACGGCAACTTCTTAGTCCCTTTTGACTCCGGACTTCGCACCACCAGCAGCGGCGCTTCTCCCGCCCCGAACACGACATCTTCAATCGGCCCGATCTCGCGCCCGCCATCGAATACCGTGCACCCGATCAAATCGCTCAGGTAGATCAGCCCCGGCTCAAGCGCTGCCCGTTCACTCCGCGGAACCTGCAGCTCGGCCTTGACCAGCGCCTCCGCATCCGTAATCGATTCCACGCCCGCAAACTTCAGCACCAGCCAGCTCTTATGCGGCCACAGCTCTTCAACCGCAACCTCGCGCCGCGATCCATCTTTCAGCAGCGCCGAAAGCCGCATTCCAACCTTGAATCGCCCCTCAACATCGGTATGCAATTCCGCAGCAACTTCTCCCTGGCGCCCCTGCGTCTTCACCACCAGCGCCAAGGTCACCCATTCGGAGCCGACCCGTTCCACGTCCGACTGCCCGCCGCTCGCATCCTTTGGAGCTCGCATCTTTGTAGAGCTCACATCCAGAGCTGTAGAGCTCAAACCTGGAGCGCAGCTCTATTCGAGAATCTCCAGCGCATAGCGCTTATTGTTCTTCGTGCCCGCTGCGGCCAGCAGCGTCCGCAGTGCCCGGGCAATCCGGCCCGACCGTCCAATCACTTTGCCCATCTCCGCTTCCGCCACTTCCAGTTCGATCACCGTCTCATCGCCGTCTTCATACTCGTCGATAAACACAGCATCCTTCTCATCGACCAGAGCCTTGGCGATGTGCTCAATTAAGGCGCGCGCGTTGGGGGACTGTTCCGTCATTAGGAGCTCTCAATTCTAAGTGTGGCGCGGGCACTCTTGCCCGCGAAAGTCGACGACACCGATTACTCCGCGCTACAACGGGAACCGGCTTCCCTCATGGTCATTCCGACCCTGAGCGCAATCGAAGGGGAGGTAGCGACGAAACCTACGCTACCGGCGCAGGCGTCAACGGAGCCGCCGCCGCCGCCGGAACCGGCATCGCCAGCAGCTTCGTCACGCGCTCCGAGCACTTGGCCCCTTTCGAGACCCAGTACGTCACGCGTTCCCGCTTCAAATCAAATGTCGCCGGATTGGTCCGCGGATTATACGTCCCTACCACTTCCACCGGACGCCCATTCCGTGCCCGTTCCTTCTCGATGACAACCACTCGATAATACGGTTTTTTGCGCGCACCAAAGCGCGCTAGTCGAATCATTAACACTGACTTCGTTTCCTTTATTCCGGATGAATTCCGCTGTTCTGGATAGGTCCGGCAGGGTTGGAACAAACCATTATTATGCCGGAGCTTAGCGGCAAGTGCAAGCGCCCCTCCCAGCCCTCCACAGCGATGTCATCCTGAGCGCAGCAAAAGGATTCGCAACCGCGAATCCGTTCGCAAATAAGCCTCGCGCTAAACTAATTCCACCCGAACCTGACGCCCCACAACCGCAGCGGCCTTCTGCAGAGTGCTCAACGTCAGCGCATCGTTCTCAGGATCGAGTAGCCGGTCGAGAGCCGCACGGTTGGTGCGCATACGCCGAGCCATTTCGACCTTGGTTAAGCCTCTCTCGCGCATCGCAGCTTCCACCTGGCGGGCAACCTCACTTCCTAAATCTATGATTCTAATAGACCCGGGAAAGAGAAAAAGACCTGAACACGGGAGTCCGCGAGCAGTGGGACGAATAGCGAACGACGAGCAGCCAGCCACGAAAACGCTCAGCTCTCCAGGACCCTCAAAATCTCCAGCGGTTCCGGACGCTCCGTGTAATCCTCATCCGCCTCGGCAAACAGAATCGTCCCCTCGCGCTCGATCACATACGTCGCCGGAATCGGCAATTCCCAACTCGCATCTCCATTCACAAACGGAAGATTCACAAACGTGCTGCGATAAAGTCCTTGCTGCTCATCCGGAACGCGATACACCAACCCGAACTGCCGGGCAACTTCATTGCCCGCATCCACCAGCAGCGGAAAACCAAGCTTGTGCTGATCGCGCATGAAGAATGCCTGCTTCTCCATCTGCGGAGAAATCGCCATCAGCGCAGCTCCCGCCTCCGCAATCTGTGCCGCAATGTAGTTCATCGCTTCCATCTGCCCCACGCAGAAAGGACACCATCTCCCTCGAATGAAACACACCACCAGCCTTCCGCGAGACAACAACTCAGCCGACGAAACGCGCTTGCCGTCATGATCGAGGAGTTCGAACGCAGGAGCGCTCGCACCGGCTCCAAGCGCTTTCGCCGCCACTTCCTGCGCCTTCAGCGCGGCAACCGTCCGAGCATGAACCGCAGACACATCGGCCGGAACGTACTTGGCAATCGTCTCCTTCCGCTCCGCAAAGATCGCGCGCAGCGGACGAGTATCGTCATAAGATCCTGATTCCTGGAGTGATCGCCATTTCATGGTCTTTTGTCGTTAGTCGTTAGTCATTCGGAAAGCCAGCGCGCCGCCGCCCGCGTGCTCGACCTGCCAGATGGACTGTCCAGCGCGGCCTTTGGTGGAGTAGAATCCTCGCCTGACCACCGCGTCGCGAACGACGAGCGACCCGCCAGTCTCTTACATCCCTGGAAACTTCATTCCCGCCATTCGCCGCGCAAAACTCGGCTTGCCCATCTGCTTGAACATCTTCCGCATCTGCGCATACTGGCGAAGCAGGTTGTTGACTTCCTGCACGCTCGTCCCCGATCCGCGGGCAATGCGTTTCCGTCGGCTTCCGTTGATCGCCTCGTGATGATTGCGTTCGTAAGTGGTCATCGAGCCGATGATGGCTTCAACGCGGTTGATCTGCTTCTCGTCAACCTTATCAGCCGCCTTTTGCAATCCCTGAAATGCGCCAATCGAAGGCAGCATCCCGATAATGCTTTGCATCGATCCCATCTTGCGCACCTGCCGCAATTGGTCGCGGAAATCTTCCAGCGAAAATCCGTCCCCCGATAACACCTTAGTCGCCAGTTCCTGCGCCTTCTTCTTGTCGATCTGCGACTCCGCCTTCTCGATCAGCGACAGAATGTCGCCCATCCCAAGAATGCGCGACACAATGCGGTCAGGATGGAACGGTTCCAGCGCATCGTACTTTTCGCCGATGCCAATGAACTTAATCGGCTGCCCCGTAACCTGGCGGATCGAAAGCGCCGCGCCGCCGCGCGCATCGCCGTCCATTTTGGTCAGCACAACGCCAGTCAGCGTCAGTTTCTTGTGGAACTCGTCCGCCGACTTCACTGCGTCCTGACCGGTCATCGAGTCGGCGACAAACAGGATCTCCTGCGGATTGAGTAGCCGCTTGAGCGACTGCATCTCATCCATCAACTGCTCGTCAATGTGCAAACGACCCGCCGTGTCGACGATGAGCACATCGCAGCCGGAATTGATCGCCTCTTTGCGCGCTTCCTTGGCAAGGCGTTCAACGGTCGCAGTGTTAGCTTCCCCAACCTCACCTTCATAAAGATTGGCCTTGATCGCCGCCGCGACCACCTTCAACTGCTCACGCGCCGCTGGACGATAAACGTCCACCGAAACCAGCAGCGGACGATGTCCGCCATTCTTCAGCCAGTTCGCCAGCTTGCCCGAAGTCGTGGTTTTACCGGAACCTTGCAGACCAGCCATCAGCACGACCGTCGGCGGTTGCGACGCGAATTTCAGCTTGGCCGTGTCCTTGCCCAGCGTCTCGACCAGTTCATCGCGGACAATCTTGATCACCTGTTCGCCCGGCGAAAGCGCTGTCAGTACTTCCTGACCGACTGCCTTAGCCTGGATGCGATCAATAAGATCCTTGACGACCTTGAAGTTGACGTCGGCCTCAAGCAGCGCCAGGCGAATCTGTTTCAGCGCATCGGCAATGTTCTCTTCGGTGAGAACAGCCTGCCCGCGAAGGGATTTGAACGCTCGTTGTAGTTTTTCCTGGAGATTCTCGAACATAGTAAGGCTTCCATTCTAGCAGCGGTGAAGGGCAAGCTCCTGGATCCTGCCGATTGGCGGGCCGACTTCAGACGAGTAGAAGCATTAGGAGCGCGATGGTGTGTCCCGGTCCTACTGTGCCCCGTAAACTTCTTTCGCGGCGACGACCGTATTGGCGTGGATCGTGACCGTGTCCTCCAGTTCGTGAGCGTATCCGCCCGCCAGCGTGACCATCACAGGAATTCCTTCAGCCTTGGCAAGCTGGAACACCAGCGCATCTCTCTGCTTCAACCCCTCGATCGTCAATGACAATCCGCCCAGTTGATCGTCGCGATACGGATCCGCTCCCGCCACGTAACTGATCAGCTCAGGCTTCGGAAACTTTTCCAATCCCAAACTGATTGCCGTGCCAAGACACGCCAGATAGTCAGCGTCACCGATCCCATCCGGCAGATTCATATCCAGCGACGATGGCGGCTTGAACTGCGGATAATTGTTTTCCTGGTGCAGGGAAATGGTGAAAACATCCGTCGAAGCTCTACGCGTTCGCGCCATCTGTGCGAGATTCGGATTCCCTCCCATCATCGGAGGCATCCGATTCCCCGGAGTGGGCGCCGGCGCAAAAATCACTGCCGTTCCGTTCCCCTGATGTACGTCGCAGTCGATTGTCATTGCCGTGCGTATCTTCTCGTCGGCCTGCATGCGGCGAATCGCGACGGCAATGTCGTTGATCATGCAGAAACCTTCCCCATGATCGGGAAACGCGTGGTGAAATCCCCCTCCGATGCTGATGGCAATGCCGTCATTGAGCGCATAATCCGCCGCCAGCATCGAGCCGCCCGCTGCCAGCCAGTAAGCACGCACCAGATCCGGCGAGTATGGCAGTTCCATCTCCAGTTCTTCGCGAGCGCTCAACGTGCCGGTCTTCAGCTTGTGCACATACTGCGCCGTGTGCACCAGCAGAATGTCCTCGTCCGTGGCGGGCCTCGGAGAAACGAAATCCGACGCATCGGCAACATTCAATCTCAGCAGACGCTCGTGAATGCGTTGGTACTTTTCCCCCGGAAATACGTGCGATCCGATCGGCAGGAAATAGTCGTCGCTGTAAATGACTTTAAAAGGAAGCATGCGGTGCTCGGCGGTCGAAAGCCGAAAACCCCATATCATACGCGGGTTGGCCTGATTTAACAGTCATGATCGTCACTGGTTGCCTGAGACGCCGCCTGGGAGCTCGGGACGCACCCCGAACTCCTCCGCTTGGCCCTGCTAAACTTGCCTTGTTGCCCGCAAGAAAGAAATCCTCGCCGAAAACCGCTATCGAGTCCGCCGAGGCTGCGCCCACGGCTGCCCCGAGGCCGCCGCTGTCGCCCTCTTCCGGTAAAGGCCGCATCTTCCTCATCGATACGATGTCGTTCATCTTTCGCGCCTATCACGCCATGGCGCGCCAGCGCCCCATGTCGACCAAGACCGGCCTTCCAACCGCGGCCATCTACGTCTTCGTCAATATGCTGCGCAAGCTCCGCGAGGACTTCTCGCCCGAATATCTGGCCGCTGTCTTCGATGTGGGAGCGCCGACCATCCGCAACCAGCAGGCGGAGGCAATCACCACCATTCGCAAGTTTGACATCAAGACGCAGACCTTCAAGGAATCTCAATACGACGGCTACAAGGCGAATCGTTCCGAGATGCCGCCCGACCTTGTGCAACAAGTCCCCTACATCCGCCGCGCCCTTGAGGGATACCGCATTCCCATTCTGCAATTAGAAGGATACGAAGCGGATGACGTCATCGGAACCCTGGCCCGCAAGGCGGCGGACGAGTCGCATCCGGTTTACGTCGTCTCAAGCGACAAGGACATGCTGCAACTCGTCAATGACAAGGTGTGCGTCCTCAACCCGCCGAAAGACAATCTGATCTGTGATGAGGCGAAGGTCGAGGAATTGCTCGGCGTGCCTCCATCGAGGGTCATCGACGTCATGGCTCTGCGCGGCGATTCCATCGACAACATCCCCGGAGCACCCGGGATCGGCGACAAAGGTTCCGTCGAAATCATTCGTCGTTTTGGCAGCGTGGAAGCCGCGCTTGATCGTGCGGCCGAGGTCGAGAAAAAAACTTATCGTGAGTCCCTGCAAAACAACCGCGACAACATCCTGCTCAGCAAACAATTGGTAACCATCGACACCGATGTGGCCGTTGATCTGGATGTCGCCGCGATGAAAATGGGTGAGCCAGACGTCGAGGCTCTGCGCGCGCTCTTTTTCGAGCTCGAATTCAGCTCCTTATTAAAAGAATTGTTGCCCGTCGTGGAAGTCAAAGAAGGCGATTATCGCGACATCCGGACAACGGCTGAGTTTGATGATTATCTGTGGGGATTGTCCTCCGGCGCGCCCCTCGCGCTCGCAATTCCCGCCGCCCAAACCGAAAAATCAGAAGAGGAGGAGGAAGAACCGGAACCGGCACAAAGCGGATTCCTCGCTTTGCAGCCCGCGGATGCCGCGTCAGACCAGAGCGCTGCGTGGCGGAAACAGATGGCTCTTTCGAAAGCTCCCGGCGAAGGCGCGATGGTCTGGCTCGAACACAAGGCGTTGGCCAGCCGAGTGAAGAACCTTGTCGAGGATTCAACCCGAGCCAAGACCGTGCACGATTACAAAGCCGCTCTCCATCATTTTTCGGAACTCGATCTTGCACCCGCCGGCGTGAAGCACGACCCCATGCTGTATTCCTATCTGCTCGATCCCACCTACTCGTCGCATTCTCTGCCTGAGGTTGCGTTGCGGCGCCTGAATCTGAAACTGAGCGGCAATCTCGCGGAAGCAGCCGATGTGACAGGACGTCTAGCGGGCGCTTTGCGTCAGGCAGTGGAGGACCAGGGCCTTGTTTCCGTTTACGAAGAAATCGACCTTCCGCTCGTTCCCGTCCTGGCCCGCATGGAAGACGCCGGCGTAAAGATCGATCCCACCTCGCTCGGCGAAATGTCGGTGAAGCTCCAGCGTGAAGCAGACATCAAAGCGCGCGATATCTACCAGCACTGCGGCCTGGAATTCAACATCAACTCCCCCAAGCAACTGGGCGATGTGCTCTTCAACAAAATGGGCCTGCCGGTTCCCGTGAAGTACGGGAAGGGCAAGAAAATATCGACTGCTGTCGATGTTCTTGAAGGCCTCGCGGAAGAGCACGCGGTTCCGCGCCTGGTGCTGGAATATCGTCAGCTGACGAAGTTGAAATCCACTTACGTCGACGCCTTGCCCGCATTGATCCGCGGCGGTAGCGGACGGGTACACACAACCTTCGGGCAAACTGGAACGGCGACCGGCAGGCTTTCCTCTGCCAATCCGAATCTGCAGAATATTCCGATTCGCACCGAACTGGGCCGCGAGATTCGCGCCGCGTTTATCGTAGAGCCAGGTCATGTTCTGCTGGCGGCAGATTATTCGCAGATTGAACTGCGCCTGCTCGCGCACTTTTCAAAAGATAAGTTGCTCGTCGAGGCATTCCGCCGCGGCGACGACATTCATACCCTGACTGCCTCGCAGGTTTTCGGAGTGCCTCCGCTCATGGTTACGCCGGATCATCGCCGCGCGGCCAAGGTCGTGAATTTCGGAATTGTCTACGGTCTTTCGCCCTTCGGCCTGTCGCAGCAACTTGGCATCGAACCGGCCGAGGCCCGCAAGTTCATCGACGCCTACTTCGAAAAATACGCGGGAGTACGCGCCTTCATTGATGCCACGCTCGAACAGGCGCGGCGCGACCAGAAAGTGAAAACGCTCTTCGGCCGCATTCGCCCCATCCCCGATATGAACAGCAAGAACGCCAATCTCCGCGGTTTTGCGGAACGCACGGCCGTGAATACTCCGCTGCAGGGAACAGCCGCCGACCTGATCAAAATTGCGATGATCCGAATTGATGACGAGATCGGGAAACGCGGACTGAAATCGCGCATGACCCTGCAGGTCCACGACGAACTCGTGTTCGAAGTGCCGGAGAGCGAGGTTGATGTCATGAAGTCACTGGTGCGCGAGTACATGGAAGGCGCCCATGAGTTGGCCGTTCCGCTCCGCATAGACCTCGGAGTCGGGCCAAACTGGCGAGACCTGGAATAAACCAAACGCTGGATCGCAATGCCTTGTGCATGAATACATATCGCGTTGCCGAAATCTGAGGAAAACGACTTGGGCTTTCCGCTATACTTTGAGCAACGTTTTTTGCACCACGCCGCGTTCGTCGATTCCAGCCGCGCGACCGGGATTTTCGCTCCTGCGGAGGCAGTCCGATGAGTGCAGCTCCATCTCCGGTATTGGAAGAATCGCCGCGACGCGGTTTTGCCAGATTTCCCGTTAACGTAGCCCTTGATGTGATCGCGTTGCGCTCCGGCGTCCCCGACAACTTGCCCGGCCGTTGCACAGACCTGAGCGAAGGCGGTGTCGGAGGAATGGTTGCTGGCGAACTCGCTGCCGGTCAGCAGGTCGCCATTGAATTGCGGCTTCCCAATGTCGGCGTTCCGGTTCGCGCCCGCGCGATGGTCCGTTATCAGGGCAGGCTCCGTTGCGGTTTTGAGTTTGTCGGACTCTCGCTCGAACAACGCGAGATGATTCGCTATTGGGCTTTCCGTCTCGCCGGCCAGCAACTCGACGCAGAACCTGCCCAAGACGAATCCCCACAGTTGCGCCCTCCCAACCTCGTTGCCCCGCCGCAATCCGCCCCGCAAATTCGCGTGCGCAAACGCCGCTTCAATCTGCTTCTCTTCGCGATGCTGCTCCTGGCAGTCATTGGATGGTGGCAATGGCAACGTTCCTGGCATGATTTGGAAGTTGGTGCGGCTATTTCCGAAGAAGCGCCTCTGCGGGTGACGCCCGAGGCGATGGAAATGCGGATCGTCTCCAAGCTGGACCCGGTGTATCCGGAAGAGGCTCGTGAAGCGGGTAAGCAAGGTGTGGCCGTGCTCGATGTCGTCATTTCGTCGGATGGCACCGTCAAGCGCCTGCAACCGGTTTCGGGAGACAAACTGCTGGTCAAGTCTGCGACAGAGGCAGTGCGTTCCTGGAAGTTCGAACCCTACCTGTCCTCAGGCCGCGCAGTTCCTGTCGAAACCACAATCGCGGTCGAGTTCAGGCTCTGATCGAATTTGAGCCCGCGCATCTCGATGGCAGCTATTCGAACTTCTCCGCCTGCTCGAATGCGGCTCCACGCTGATCTTTCGGAGAAATAATCGGCTCGCCATCAAGCCGCCAGTCAATGCCCAGCGCGGGATCGTTCCACGCGACTGTGCGCTCGTGCTCGGGCGCGTAAAAATCGGTCGCCTTGTACAACACGTGCGTGTTATCGGATGCCACGCGAAAACCATGAGCGAATCCGGCCGGAATCCATAGCATCCATTTGTTTTCACCGGAGAGTGTGAAAGTTTCCCACTTTCCGAACGTAGGAGAGGATCGCCGAAGATCGAGCGCTACGTCGAAAATCTCACCGCTGATAACACGCACCAGTTTCCCCTGCGGCTGCCGGATTTGGTAGTGCAGCCCGCGCACCACGTTTTTTTGCGAAAAAGACTGATTGTCCTGCACGAATGCGTCGGCAATGCCCAGACTGGCGAGGGTTCGCTGGTTATAGCCTTCCAGGAAAAATCCGCGATCGTCGCCAAACACCCGCGGTTCAAGCAACAGGACGCCGGATAAACTGGTTTCGATTTTCTTCATTTTACAAACAGGAGATTCGCTCTTCGTCCATCTCAGAACACACGGTCTTTCAACAACTGCAGAAGGTAAGCACCATACTCGTTTTTCCGCATCGGCTCCGCCAGCGCTTCCAGCTTTTCAGCCGCAATGAATCCCGAGCGAAACGCGATTTCCTCCGGGCACGCAACCATTAAGCCCTGCCGCTTCTCCAGAGTCTGAATAAATAAAGAAGCCTCCATCAAGGCTTCGTGCGTGCCGGTGTCGAGCCATGCCATGCCACGTCCCATCACGCAGACATCGAGCTGATTGCGCTCCAGATAAACGCGATTGACGTCGGTGATTTCCAGTTCGCCCCGCTTCGACGGCTTCAGGTTCGCCGCGATCTCGACCACTTGCCGGTCATAGAAATAAAGTCCAGTCACCGCATAACGCGATTTCGGATGCTGCGGCTTTTCCGCAATACTCAGCGCCTTGCCTTGAACGTCGAACTCCACCACACCGTAACGCTCACGATCATGGACGGGATAAGCAAACACGCGCGCTCCACTTTTTTTGCTCGCCGCCGCCCGCAACTCCTTCACAAGATCGTGCCCGTAGAAAATGTTGTCGCCCAGCACCAGCGCACAACCGCTCGATCCGATGAAATCCTTGCCAATCAGAAAAGCCTGCGCAATTCCCTCGGGCTTCGGCTGCATCGCATATTCGAAATGAACGCCGTAGCGCGATCCGTCACCGAGCAGTTGCTGAAAGCGCGGCAGATCCTCGGGCGTCGAGATCAGCAGTATGTCGCGAATGCCCGCCAGCATGAGCGTGGAAAGCGGGTAATAAACCATCGGCTTGTCATATACCGGCAGCAGGCTCTTGCAGACTGCATGAGTGACTGGATAGAGGCGCGTGCCCGAGCCTCCCGCAAGGATGATGCCTTTGTAATTTGGCTCCGCTGTTTTCTTCATTTCGTGTTTTCGGCCTTCGTATCCGTGGCGTACTGCTTCGCCATCCACTGGCGATAGCTTCCGCTCGTCACGTCTCGCACCCAATCGTCATGTTCAAGATACCAGCGAACCGTTTTTTCCATTCCGCTCTTAAACGTTTCTTGCGGATGCCAGCCCAGTTCGCGCTCGATTTTGTGCGTGTCCATCGCATACCGGCGGTCATGGCCGGGGCGATCCTTGACAAAAGCGACCAGCTTTTCATGCGGCACCACTCGATCATTCGGCCGCAATTGGTCGAGCAATTTGCAAACAGTTCTTACGATCTCGAGGTTCTTCTTTTCGCTCCGCCCGCCGATGTTATAAGTCTCTCCCAGGCGGCCACGCGCCAGCACTGTGCGAATCGCCCTGCAATGGTCCTCCACATAGAGCCAGTCCCGCACATTCTGGCCGTCTCCATATACCGGCAACGACTTTCCCTGACATGCATTCAGAATCATGAGCGGAATCAGTTTCTCCGGAAACTGGTGTGGCCCGTAATTGTTCGAGCAGTTGGTGGTCAGTACCGGCAGTCCGTAAGTATGGTGATAGGCGCGAACCAGATGATCGGAAGCCGCTTTCGACGCGGAGTATGGGCTATTAGGAGCGTATGGCGTGGTTTCGCTGAAAGCCGGGTCGTTCGGACCCAGCGAACCATACACTTCATCGGTCGAAACATGCAGGAACCGGAATGTGGCGCGATCGGATTCCGGAAGCCCCGCCCAGTAGGCGCGCACCTCTTCCAGCAGGCTGAATGTGCCGTTGACGTTGGTCCGAATAAAGTCGTCCGGCCCGTGAATAGAGCGGTCGACGTGGCTCTCGGCAGCGAAGTGCACAATGGCGCGAGGTTGTTCCCGCGTCAGCAAAGTGTGCACAAGTTCGCGGTCAACAATATCGCCGCGCTCAAAGCGGTAACGAGGATTGTCCCGAACCGCATCCAGGTTGCGGAGATTGCCCGCATAAGTCAGGCTGTCGAGATTCAAAACGCCGGTGGACTCCCCAGCCATCCACTGCAGAATAAAATTCGACCCGATGAAACCGGCACCGCCCGTGACGAGGATGAGATCTCTCATACCGAATTGCCGGTTCCTCCATCGGTCGTCTGAGGATTAGAGAAGTGGCGCTTCGATTCTAACGAAAACTTCCCGTAAAAGTCGTGTGAATCTTCGGCGAACTACGCGCTAGGCGCTGTGCTCGCTTCAATAACCGTCGACCGAAAAAGACGTCAGTCCGAGCCGTGCGCCGCCAATCCCGCTGGCCGAACCTTGGTTTGGTCCTTAATCTCGCGCGGTTGACCAAAATCCTCACTAGCCCAACCCAAAGCCCTCAGATAAGTTTCCTCGATCGAGCGTGCGATCTTGGCCCAGCAGTAATAGCTCTGGATGCGTTCACGCCCCTTGCCGGCCGCTTCTCGGCGAAGTTTAGGGTTATGCACCAGCATGTCGAGCACGCGTCGGAGATCCACAACGTCGCCACGACGGAACGTAAAGCCAGCAGCTTCAACCACCTCGCGATTTTCAGGGATATCGCTCGTCAACACGCACACTCCCGCGGCCATCGCATCAAGCAAAGCCAAAGAGAGTCCCTCAAGTTCGGACGGCAACACGAACAGAGCCGCGTTCGAAAGGACCGATTCCAAATTGCTTCCCGAAAGCCAGGGCAGGAATCGAATGCGATCCGATTCGTGACGTCGCAGGGTTTCAACATACCAATCGGTATGGCTTGACCCTCCAGCCAACACCAGCCTCATATCGGTTTGCATCTTTTCAAATGCTTCGATCAGCAGATGACAGTTCTTCTCAGGCGAAAATCTCCCCAGAAACAGAACATAACCGCCCGGAACAAGCCCCCACTCAGTGAGCTGCCCGCGCGAGTTTCCTGCCGCCAGCGTCGCTCCGTTCGGCACGTAGATTGTCTCGCGCTTGTACCGCTCCCGGTAGTAGTCCTGCAACGTCCGCGAAACAACCATCGTCGCATTCGGCAGACTCACTGCCGCACCTTCCCCCCAACGCAGAATGCGCGCCGCCATCGGCCCCCATTTGCCCCGCTGCCAATCGAGCCCTTGAACCGTCACGACGGTTTTCTTGCCTACCAACCGCGGCAGAAACGAAAACAGCGCCGGGCCAAGACAGTGATAGTGCACCACATCATAATCCGATGCCATGGCATGCATCGTGCTCAGCAGCGTGTGGACCACGGTTTCCAGGTGCTTGGAGCGTATGGTTGGCAATCGCCGAACTCGCATTCCATTGTGCGTCTTCATCGGCGGAGTGAAGTACGAACGGCAATAAACGGTGACCTCGTGTCCCAGCTTCGCCAGCTCCTGCCCAGCCTGTTCGTAATACGACTCGATGCCGCTGTATTTCGAGACCAAGCCGCGCCCCCCGATAAAAGCAACTCGAACGCCCCGTCGCGCGCCAGACGGCGCAACCGCTGTGGGAAAGGCCACCACCTTCTTCGACGGCATCACTCGCGCGTAAACCTCGAGCAGCCTTCTTAGATGTTCTTCCGGATCATGCTTGCCTTTCACCCGCGCCCGCGCGGCCGCTCCCATTCTTTCGATCACTTCGGGGTGATCAAACAAAGAACCGATGGCCTGCGCGAGTTGCTTGCAATCGCCGGGCGGATAAAGAAGGCCCGTAACTCCGTGTTCGACCAGTTCTCGACGTGAACCGAGATCCGTGGCAACGACCGGCCGCGCGTAAGCGTACGATTCCAGAATCGATTTCCCCAAAGTTTCATAGGCGTGCGAAGGAAATATCGAGAAGGTACAGCCCGCAACGAGTCTCTTTAGCTGCTCTCCATGCACCATGCCTGCGAAAAGTACTTGCTTCAGATTCAGTTCGCGAGCCAGCGCTTCCAGCCGCGGGCGTTCGGGCCCGTCTCCCGCGATTACAACTGGAATGTGCGGTTGTCGAACCAGCGCGTGCAGGAGTTCGTCAACTCCCTTCTCCGCAGAAAGCCGTCCGAAGTACAGCAGGTAGCCCTCATCGTTGATCAACTCATCGGCGCCAGGGAGCACTTGAAAATGAGCGAGAACTTCGATTCTCTCCGCGGCAAATCCGCTCGCCATCAACTCAGTCCGTACAAAGTCACTCGGAGCGAGAAACAGATCGACGCAACGCTGGTAGGTCTGCAACCGCTTGTGCAAATATGCTTCAGCAGCCAGAACAATTGCGCTCGATCGCGGCCCCGCATAGCAACCCTCCGTTACGACGTGGTAAAACGCGCCGCCCCGGCATGCATCGCACACCTGGCCATGAGCAACGAAGTTATAGGCCGGACACAGCATTTTGAAATCGTTGACGTGATAAATGACCGGAACACCCCGCTGTTTGAGTTCCCAAAGGATCGATGGCGACAGGTGGTGATAGATTCCGCGGATGTGCGCGACATCCGGCGCGAAATCGGCGACGCATTTGCGCATGGCACGTCGCGCCGACCGCGAATAAATGGCATGCGCCGCCATTCTTATTTTCCGCGCAAAGCTGACGCCTGCCTCCTTGAAATTCACGTACGGGATGCGGTAGCTGCGGCCCTTGAACCCCGTCGCTTCGCCATGGTCCATGCTGAACAGCGCCGTCTCGTGCCCGTGTTCATCGATCCGCCGGATCAGGTCGAAAAGGTACGATTCCGTGCCGCTAAACGGATAGTCGTATTTGTTGCAATACAGGATGCGCATTCTCTCCGCCTGAGTGGGATATGCGGGCCAGAAACCGGTCGGCAAAATCGTGCACGTTTCGCCGGCGACTATAGGATTCGGCAACCTTTGCCGCCGCCGCCCGCCGAACTCCAGCCAGGAAACCTTGGTTCGCATAAATCCAATTCACGGCATTTACGAAACTGGCAAGCGATCCGGACTGGTAGAGAAATCCTGTTCGCTGGTTCTCGACCAGTTCCGGAATTCCTGTGATCCCCGGCGCGAGTACAAGTTTCCCGTGCGACATTGCCTCCATCAGAACCACCGGAATTCCTTCACTCTTGCTGGTCATCACCACCAGATCAGCCTGCCGGTAATAACCAGCCAAATCCCGTCGCGGCACGTGTCCGATCAACTGAACTCGTCCCTGCAGTTCGAGTTTTGAAATTTGTCGCTCCAGAGCAGAACGCTCCGATCCTTCGCCGGCAATCCAGCACAGAAAGTCCACTCCCCGATCCCGCAGGTCCGCGCATGCCGAGATCAGAAAGCCGTAATCCTTGACGGGGTGTAGCCGTCCAACGGCAAGAAGAGAAAATGGACGAGGCTCAGCCGCAATGGGCGGCGTTACCGGCCATCTAAGCAGCCGGTCGACTCCCAGGCGCTGCACCAGAATTTTCGCGGCATCCGTCTTGGGATATTTTTCGAGTATGAATCTCCGGTTGTAATCGGAAACGGTCACGCAGAACCGGCACGCCTGCAGTTTGGCGGCCAGAAGATCGCCCCGCTGCAGCAGGTCGGAACCGTGCAATGTAAAACTGAAGCCGATCCTCAGCACATGCGCTGCCACCAGCGCCATCCATGATGCAAAGTAGCCGTGATGACAGTGGATGTGTTGTACATTCAGCGGCTCCAATTCCCTCGCCAGGGCAGCGCCCATGAGAGTGTGGCCCAACGCTCGCGTTCGCAGACCTGGAGACGCGCCCGCCTCAAGCAACAAAGGTCGTAAGAGAGGCCACGAATTTTGCGGGTCAGCCGCCAGCCGTCCCGCGGCGCGTATCACCGCATCATCCGACAGCGGCTGGAAAAATCGCGTCTCCTTCCAATACGCGCGTTCGGCCAAACTCAACTCATTGGGCGCAACCCGCTTCCCGCTGCAGCAGATCACTTCGACTCCCCGCCGGCGCAGTTCCGCAATCTCATCCATCACATACGGCTCGACCGGGCAAGGAAACTCATTGGCGATGTAAGCGACTGTAGTCATGCGGAGGTTTCCTCCGAGGCGCAAAGCATTCCGGCACAGGTAAACAAAAGCCCAATGACGAACTGGTATGCCATGTCGACAAAACATGCATTGAACATGTAGACACACAGCAGCAAAAACCATGCTCTGCGCAGTCGGCAGACAGCGCCTGGCTCTCCGCCCACGCCGCGCCGCGAAAGCCGGAAGAGGTTGAAAAACAAAATGCCGTACAGGACCAACCCCGGCACTCCAAATTCGACCAGCAACGCGAGGTACGTGTTGTGCACGTAGTAGGTGCGAAGGTGATAGCCCTCCATGCGGCGGGCCAACTCCGCATACATGCCCCCGGCCGGCCATCCCGTAAAGGGACGCTCTTGAAACATGGACCAGCCTGCGTTGTAGACGGCCATCCGCGCTTCCACCGGCCCGCGTTCTTCGGTGCGCTCTGAAATGGCGCTCTTGAGCGCGTGGTTCCCAAGGCCAATTGCCAGGCAGCCCAGCAGACCCAGCACTGCGAACACCGCGCACGCCATGCGCCAGCGCCGCTCCACCATCTGAATCCCAACCACCACAGTGGACACGGCGAATGAGATCCAGACCGCTCGCGTCATCGTAGCCAGCACCGCCACCGGCAGTGCCAGCCAGAGAAGCCACACAAACTTCCGCCTTTTTTCTGGCAAGACCAACGCAAGAATTCCCAGCAGATTTAACGAAACCCCATTGGCAACCGCTTGCAGAAACGGGCCTCGCGCACGGTCCGGATGAAAACCCAGACTCTCGTCCAGGATGAAGCGCGGAAAAATCAGCGAGCGCGCATCGACAAGAAAAACAATTGCCGTGAATATCAGGTATGCGAGTACGACCACTACAAAAATCTCGAAGTGCCGCCGCTGCCCGGCCCCGCGAAAGACCACCACTGCGATGTGAAACAACGTAAACGGGACGATGAACTTGCTCGCAATAATGCTCCAGACCTGCGGATCGAAAGGCTCGCGCAGCGCGCGCACCACCGCCAGCCCCACCAGCCCAAGCATAGGCAGGCTGAGTCCGGCAAAGAATGGGACTTTCTGGCGCAAGGCCATGACTCGGAGTGCCACGCACGAGACGAGAATGCCAAAGGCGATGCGATCCGCATAAAACGAAAATAGATCCGGCGGCCGAAACAGGAAAACGGTCAGCGCGGCGACATAAAGCAGCGAGGGGTAAGCCAACACGATGTGGAGTGGCCGCAGCAGCAACCCCGCGCCCTGCCAGAGCGCGCTGTTTTCACGATCCCACACTAGAGCGCGGCTGCTCATGACCGGCTCATGCCCCCTCCGGCCTGAACAAAACTCCAACCGTGTTCAGGAGGATGCGTAAATCCAGCCGCAAGCTCCAGTTCTCGATGTACGTGAGATCAAGGTGCATATTCAGCTCAAACGATGGCGAATGTCGTGCCGAAATCTGCCACAAACCCGTTATGCCGGGTTTCACATCCAGCCTTCGATAATGGTGAAGCTCATAATGATTGACCTCATCCACCGGGTGCGGGCGCGGGCCCACCAGGCTCATATCGCCCAGCAGCACGTTCCATAATTGAGGCAGTTCGTCGAGGCTGTAGCGCCGGATCCAGCGACCCACGCGAGTAATTCTCGGATCGTCGACGATCTTGAAGATGGGGCCTTCCCTCTGATTTTTTGCGCGCAGTTCATCTTTCAGATGGTCGGCGTTTGTCACCATCGAACGAAACTTGTAGCAGCGAAAACGGCTGCCCTTGGCCCCGGTGCGCTCTGCGGCATAGATCACCGGCCCCGGCGACTCCAGGCGTATGAGCAGAGCAACGATTCCCATGACTGGCCCGGTCAACACCAGGCCCATCATGGCGCCGATCACATCGAGCAATCGCTTCGAGAACAGCGCGGCGTTCGGTACCGGTTCGCGATGCAGCGTCACAACCGGCACCTCTCCGATGTAATCGATGGCGGCGTCCGGCCAGCAGCCATGCGGCAGTTCGAGGACAGCCCGAATGTCGAGATGATTGCGCAGCGCGGCCTGTGCGGCATGGCGTGTTTGCGCGGGCGACCCTGGCAGCGCCAGAATGACTTCATCGATGAATTCGGCACGAGCAAGCCAGTCCAAGTCTTCCGTTCGCCCCAGAACGCTCGGAGAAAGAGGCGCATCGTCATCGACGAACCCTTGCACCGTCGTGCGGCCGAGCGGATCGTTGCGCAGCCCGCGCGCCACGGCACGTCCCGCTGGACCAGCGCCCACGATCAGAACGTTGCGGCATTCCGCACCGCGATGCCTTCCCGTCCCGGCCAGGTGCCTCCATTCCCGAATCAATAAGAGCCCACCCAGACTGCTCACAAAGGTTACGGGAATCGCCCGCACGTGCGTCGCTCCTCGTTCCGTGACAAAAATCAGGACGTTTGCCAACGCAACGCATCTCATCAGACTGAAAATCATCTCGGTCGAAAATTGGTCCGAGGTCCTTCTGTAATCCCCCTCGCTGAAGCGCAACAGCGTGACCAGTACGGCAAAAAGCGGCAAATGAAACAGAGTCATGCTCCAACCGGGAAACAAGACCGCCTGTGCGCCACCCAAGGTGGCGAGGACGATCAGATCCGCCGCCACTCGCAGATACAGCGTGAATGCGTCCACGATCGGATGCGGCAATAGAATTTGCCCTAGAATCTGCGGCCGGATCAAGGCCGCGCGCCCTTCGTTAATCGTGGTTGAACTTTTCCCCGCACTCTTTGCTCGGGTCGTCGACGCCGCAACGCCGGGAATCATCCGTGCATATTGCGACGGGCTATCCTCCCAGCAATGATTCGCGCCCAATTGACCCATGGCAGTCATAAGCTCCGGTACAGCCCTTGCGGTACTGGAAAAACGCGTTCTGCGAGAATGGTGCCGAGCAGCGCCACCCGAATCTTTCCCATGCGCTCTTTGATCTGGGCGGCGACTAGCCGCCGCGTCTTATTGGCCGTAAGTACCAGAACCAGCCCGTCGCAATTGAGCCCGATTCTTTCGGTAATCCAGCAGACGGGTGAGCAGCAAGCCACTGAAAAATCGAATTCCGTCATCAGCTCGCGGAGACGGTCCAGGTTTTGGTCGGTCACCGGTTGCCGCCGTTCCGCTTCCGGCCACCAGCTTCGCCGCGGAACCAGCCACAGATGTGGCCCGATCGGCCACGCGACTTGCTCATACTTCGGAGACTGGATCCCCAATTCATCCTGGACCGAAGATCCGTCAATGCTGGCATCGATGAGTCCGACGTTGTACGAACATTCTTCCGCCAGCGCTTTGACAACATCGAGGCACAACGAAGCCGTCGATAGAGACGCCTCGACCGGTGCAAATCCCACATTCCGCACCGCTCCCGCCTCATGCCGGAAGAAAAGTTGTTGGACCAGTGTATGAATTTGCTCATCGCGGATCGAAACCGTTGGCGTCTCTGCGGCTTTGGCACATTTCCCGACGTCGATGGGGATCGCGTCCTCTTCTGCCGCCACCGCCGGCATGTACCTGAGGAGTTCGCCGAACGTGCTCATTGGACCACCCTGGGTCCGCGCAACCCGGAAGCAACCGGATTCAGCACCCCATGTTCTGAAGCCGGCAGCCATGCTAAAACCGGCACTTCCAGCAGTCGGTGTGCCTCATCGGGCGTCCGAATTGTCGAATCAAAATATTCGGTCATGAACGCGATGCCGATACTGAACACCGTCGATACTCCGAACGCCACTAGCAGGTAAACCAGTACCGAATGATTCGGCAGCGCCGGCGCCACCGGAGGCTCAACGATCGCTACATTGAGAATTTTCTGCTGGTCGAGCGCGTCTCCAATGCGCGCCTCCTCTCGCTTATGCAGGTAGAGCAGGTAGGCGTCTTCATCGGCCTTGGCGGTGCGCATCAGATCCTGCTGATCCACCGAGTTCGCCTGCATCTTCTCTGCAATCGCACGCAATGTCGAAACCTGTGACAGCGCATCCGCTTGCCGCGCCCGCAAGCCCTCCAACCGCACCTGGGCCTTTTCCAACTCCATCCGCGCCCACTCGTAATTCGGATCCTTGTCGCTGGTTTCGTCCCGTACCGGCGTTAGAGCTTCCGCCGCAATCGAAGCTCGCGCCTGTTCTATTTCCTGATCCACCTCGAGCACCAGCCGGTAAGACGGCTCAAACCGAGTCAGCAACTCAGTGCGCCGAAGCTGAAGGTCCAGCAAGTGCGCCTTCAGCTTTTCCAGAAGGTCCGGATTGTCGGCCCATCGCTTGAGCGTGACCGATCGGGACGGGAACGATTTCAGCTGCCCGCCCAGCGACTCAATCGTGTGTGCGGTTTCGACACGGTCCTGATCGATTTGCCGGTAGGCCGCGTCCGCTTCTCCCAGTTTCTGCAGCGCGATATCGCGCTCCATCGCCGCGGAAGCGACGCCCCTGTTCCGGGTGAAGTCCACCAGCTTCGCCTCGGACCGATGCAGCCGCTTCTCGCTTTCTGCCGTTTGTTGCTCAAAAAACTGAATTTCGCCGGACGGCCTTTGCAGGTTCGTGTGCCGGTTCATGTAGGCCCTCGCCAGCGCCGCCAGCACGCAAGAGGCTCGGGTTGGACTCGTATCCTTGTAACTCACCTGAATGAGGTTGGACTTCTTCAGCGCTTCCACATCCAACCGTCGCGCCAGCTTGCGAACTGCGCGCTCGATCTCGGGCTGCTTTTCAGATTCCGGTGTGTCCGCTGGAAGTAGGCCCGCCATGACGACCACTTGTTTCAAGAGATCCTCGTCCCGTAGCAGTTCTACTTCCGAATTCAGTTCTTCCTCGGTAATCTCAGGCCGGGTAAAGTCCATTACGCTGGTCGGCTGGGCCGAGACAACCGCGTCAAAGCGTCCTCGCCGGAGCAGTACCTTGAAGTGCGATTCATACCTGGCAGAAAAGAACAGCAGAAGTACAGTGCCGAGAAGCACGAAACCGAACGAACCGATCATGAGTCGGGGCCGCCGAAACAAGGTGGCGGCAATGTCCCGCGGTGTCGGAGACGTTAGAGACAAATTTCCCGTTGCTTCGGCCGTCATAGTTGCTGTCGCAGGCTTCACGTCAGGCGTGGGGGACGCCCGGCTCGGGCTACAAAATTGGTGAGGGCTGCTGCTCCTTTTTCTTAGAACGTCAATGGATTCATGTACCAGCTCATCGAATTGGTCGGAACAAACTTGCGAATCTTCGAAACCCTGCTTTGCGGAACAAAAATGAAATCACCCGGCCGAAGGTGCATGTCTTCGCGCAAGTTGCGCGAGTCCAGCATTTTCTTCACATCCAGCACATGCGTCTCCGCCACCTCTTCCGAAAGCCGCCGAAACAGCACTACCTGCGAATGCCTTGCCTGTTGCGTGAACCCGCCGGCAATCGCAATCGCCTCGTTCACCGTCACGTCCCCGCGCAGTTCGTACTTGCCCGGCTTCGCCACTTCACCCGAAGCCAGAAAATACGGCTTGTCGAAATCCTTCAGCGTCACCGTGATCTCAGGTTGATGCAGAAAACCGCGATACGCGTCCGATACTGCCCGCTGTAGCTGTGGCAATGTCAACCCCTCCGCCAGGATCGTGCCCGCGCCTTTCAGTACAACGAACCCATCCGGCTGCACCGTGAGCGTCTGGTTGAAGTCTGGAGAGAACGTGAAATTTGCGTCCACAACATCCGATTTCGTAAGCCGGTAAAGCGGGTGGCGTTCCCCTCCGAGTGCAGGATCTCCCATGCCACCCGCTCTATCGGGCTGTGTAATCGCGCCGCTCGTGACACCGCCCGTCCCACTCTTTCGCTCCGGTCTCTGCGAGCTCTCCGCCGCCGCGACCTTGCCGGACAGCGGAGCAGACGATCCCGGCATTTCAACCTGGGACGGAACAGTTTCCTGAGCGGGCGTGACCACCGTTAGCTGCAGGCTGAGCAAGCCCGCAACCACCAAAACGGCGTGCTTTTCCAGTACATTCATCTCCGTGCTCTCACCGATGCTCAAACCGGCGAATTATCAGCTCGGGCGATTGAGCTGTTTGCACGAAGGTAGCCTTGACACCGAAGATCAGCAAGACTCGGAAAGTGCTATCCACTGCGGTAGAGAGTCTCGTCTAACCATAAGAAATGTGATGAATCCGCCAGTTAGACTGCTGGACGCTGTTTCTCTTCCCAGCATTGCCGTCGGGTCGCAGACTGCGAACCAGACCGCTGTATACCAGAGTGGACCTACAAATGTAGCCATCGAGGCGGATTCATCACCAATTCCATGTGATGCGGGCTCTATCTGCCTCCATGCTTTCGGCGCATCATGATGGCGTGAAACCAAGATGCTCCGACAAATCAGCCTCAGCGGCTTCTAAATCTCCCAGGAACGAGCTCGTGCAAGTCTTGGTCGCTGATTCGGGACCTCTCCAAACCCAGCTTCTGACACGCGCTTTGCGAAGCCGTCCAGAATTTCGTGTCTCCTCGGTCGCTCTGCAAGCGGCGGTCTTGCACAAGTTTTTGCAGGCCAATCGTGCCGACGTCATCCTGATTCCCGGTACTCAATCGCCGGATTGGGGCCTCGTCCGCTGGCTGCGCATCACCTTCCCGAAAATCGCGCCCGTGCTCCTGGCCGAGAGCGATGATCGTGAGCTCGTCATCAATACGATGCGCGCCGGCGCCCGCGGAATTTTTCTCTTCACACACGATCCTTTTCGCATGCTCTGCAAATGCATCCGCTGCGTCGCTCACGGAGAGATCTGGATCAACAATCAACAGATGGATTACGTGCTCGATGCCTTGTGCGACGTCCCGACCCTGCGCGTGGTCAATTCCAACGGAAAGTCGCTGCTCACTCCACGCGAAGAACAAGTCGTTGCGCTCGTCGCCGATGGCTTAAGCAATCGCGATGTCGCCCGCGAGTTGGGCCTCAGTGAACACACCATCAAGAAATACTTGTTGCGCATCTTCGACAAGATCGGTATTTCCAGCCGCGTCGAGCTCGTCCTCTACGCGATGTCCCATGGTGAGAAAAGCCGCTCTGAATGGATGCCCGGCAGCGCCTGACCCTTGCCACCATTGGCGCCGGCGCTACAATGACTGCATGGGCGAAATGCCGGAAAAACCCTCGGTGACACCCTCTGCTTCCAGGGTTGCACGCCGTTGGACCGTGATCGCGGCTGGCCTCCTCATTTTGGCTCTCGCGCTGGTCGTCATCTACACCGGCCCCAACGCCTTCCTCAGTCCGATCGCGCTCGTTGTTGTTGCTGCCATCGGACTAGCCGCGCTCCTGCTCCAGGTCCGTTTTCGCCAGGACCTCAATGTTCGATCGCCTCTGTGGTTGAATGTCCTCGGCTTGCTCTGCGCCACCGGAGCGCTACTCGCCGACTACTTTCGTGTCAAGCGCTCTACCCTCGAATTAGTAGCGTTCAGCGCGGTCGTCTGCTTCGGCATCAGCGGATCCCTGATTCTTCATGCTCTCCGCCACCATGGTCGCTCTTCCCAACCATCAAAAACTGACCCAGCCTCTACCAGCAGACCGCAGTAGCCGGTGTTCTGTGTTCTCCGTGGCTAAAGATCTTCTTGCGGATGCGTATTAAGCTATTTCCCTTTGTTGTCCATTGCTGCGCTTCGTGGTTAACGCCTTCCCCGTGCCATGTCGCCGCGAATCACTTAGCTACAATGCTCCTATGCGCGTAACCCTCTTTGGTGCCTCCGGATTGCTGGGCCAGGACTTGGTTCAGGCTTTGGCCGGCGCGCAACTCACCGCCCTTACTTCCAAAGATGCAGACCTCCGTGCCCCGGCCCAAGTTGACCGTGCAATCCGCAACTCCAGTCCTGATTGGACCATCCTCTCCGCCGCCTATACCGATGTCGACGGTTGCGAGTCCAATCGTGATCTAGCCCTGTCTGTGAATTGCGACGGCGCAGTCAACGTCGCCAACGCGGCCCGCGCAGCCGGATCGCGCCTCATGTTCCTGAGCACCGACTACGTTTTCGACGGCTCAAAAAAGTCGCCCTACGAAACCAGCGATCCGCGAAATCCCGTCAGCGTATACGGTGAGAGCAAGGCCCGCGCTGAGGAGCGTTTGCTTCAAATCCTCCCCGACGTCTGCATCGTCCGCACCTCATGGCTCTTTGGCCACGGCGGCAAATGTTTTCCCGCGACCATTCTGAAGCTAGCCCTCAGCCGCCCCGAACTTTCCGTAGTGAACGATCAGCGTGGATCGCCGACCTTCACTCCCGATCTCGCCATCGCTCTCACACAACTTTGCCGCCAAAACGCTCAAGGCATCGTGCACGCCACCAACTCCGGCGACTGTACCTGGTACGAGTTCGCAAAAGAAATTTTCGAAGTTGCCGGACTGCCAACCGCCGTTAAACCCGTGACTACTGCCGAGTTTCCTCGCCCAGCCCGCCGCCCTCCCAATTCCGTTCTCTCGCCCGCAAGCCTGCACCACTACGAAATTCAGTTCCCTCAATGGCAAAATGCCCTGCGGCGATATCTCGCCCAGCGCCCATAGATCTTTCCAGGTGCACAGCTCGATCGAACTTCTTGCATGGATCGGGCCAGTTCTAGTACGCATCGGCCGCGCCACAACTCTGTGCGCTTCCCTGTCGTCTGGTTTATCCTTACTTGCTCGTGGGAGCACTCCCTTGAACATGCGATTTCGCCTGTCGTCAGTCCGTCTTCTTCTTGTTCTTGTGTTCCTCGGCACAGTAGCGTCCGTTGCCGCCCAGCAGTATGACCCGTCCCTCTATCAGGGCCTCCACTGGCGCATGATTGGCCCATTCCGCGGCGGTCGCACCGTCGCCATCTCCGGAATCCCCGGCCATCAAAACGTCTTCTACATGGCTCCCAACAATGGAGGGGTCTGGAAGTCCACCGACTTCGGCCGCACCTGGAATCCGATCTTCGACGATCAGCCCGACGACGCCCAGCACTCCGGCTCAATCGGCGCGCTCGCCGTGGCTCCGTCAAATCCCGACATTATCTATGTCGGCAGCGGCGAAGGTCTCCGCCGTCCCGATCTTTCCGTCGGCGATGGTATCTACAAATCCACCGATGCCGGACATACCTGGCAACACCTGGGTCTTCGCGATGCCCAACAAATCTCCTCCATCATCGTCGATCCCAAAGATCCCAATCGCCTCTTTGTCGCCGCTCAGGGACATCCCTACGGCCCCAATCCCGAGCGCGGCATCTTCCGCTCGCTCGACGGCGGTCAGACTTTTCAGAAGGTTCTCTACAAAGACGAAAACGTCGGAGGCATGGATCTCGTCTTCGATCCCCGCAATCCTCAGATCATCGTCGCCAGCATGTGGTCCTCGCGTCGCCCGCCCTGGACGACCGGCGGCGCTTACAACGGTCCCGGCAGCGGCCTCTACAAATCAACCGACGGCGGCGACACCTGGCGTCAACTCACTAAAGGATTGCCGGCCGAGGCCGAAGGCATCGGCCGTATCGGCCCCACAGTCGCCCCGAGCGATCCCAACCGCATGTACGCATGGGTGAATACCAGGAAACACGGCAGCCTCTATCGCTCCGACGACGCCGGCGAATCCTGGCAGCAAGTCAATGATGAAGACCGCGTCTGGGAACGCGGCGACGACTTCGGCTGCCTCCGTGTCGATCCCGTCAACAAAGACGTCATCTACGTCGCCAACACGTCCACCTACAAATCCACCGATGCCGGCAAAACTTTCACCGCCATCAAAGGCGCGCCCGGCGGCGACGACTATCACACCATCTGGATCAATCCTGAAAATCCCGACATCATCGCCCTTGCCGTCGATCAGGGAGCAACCATCAGCGTCAACGGTGGCCAGACCTGGAGCTCCTGGTACAACCAGCCCACCGCGCAGTTCTATCACGTCATCACCGACAACCAATTTCCCTACTGGGTCTACGGCGCGCAACAGGAGAGCGGTTCGGTCGGCACTGCCAGCCGCAGCGACTTCGGCGAAATCACTTTCCGCGACTGGACCACTCTCGGCGTCGAAGAATACGGCTACGTCGCGCCTGATCCTCTTCATCCCAACCTCATCTACGGCGGCAAGGGCACCGTCTTCGATCGCAATACCGGACAGACCCGCGAAATCGGTCCCGTCGTCCTGCACACTGGCGAGTATCGCTTCAATCGCACCGCGCCCATGATCTTCTCTCCCGCCGATCCGCACATCCTGTATCTCGGCTCCAACGTACTGTTCGCAACAAAAGACGGCGGCAATAGCTGGCAAACCATCAGCCCTGACCTCACGCGTGAAGATCCCGGCATTCCCGCGACTTTCCCACCCTTCGCGGATGCCGATCCCAAGACCAAGCATCGCGGAGTGATCTATTCCATTGCGCCATCGCCCAAAGATGCGAAACTGATCTGGATCGGCACCGACGACGGCCTCATCCACGTCACGCAAGACGCCGGAAAAAACTGGCAAAACGTCACGCCGCCCGACCTCACTCCGTGGAGCAAAGTTGCCCAGCTCGACGCCTCACATTTCGACAAGGATTCGGTTTACGCTGCCATCAATCGTTTCCGTCTCGACGACCTGCATCCTTATATCTATCGCACCCATGACGACGGCAAGACGTGGCAGAAAATCGTCACCGGCCTGCCCGACAACGAACCGGTCAACACCGTCCGCGAAGATCCCAGGCGCAAACGCCTTCTCTTCGCCGGAACCGAACGCTCCGTCTACGTCTCGTTCGACGACGGCGATCATTGGCAATCGCTTCAACAAAATCTGCCGCCCACTTCCATTCGCGATCTCGTCATCCATAACGATGACATCGTCGTCGGAACTCACGGCCGTTCCTTCTGGATCCTCGACAACATCACGCCCCTGCGCCAGCTAAACCCGCATATCGCCGATGCTCCCGCCTATTTGTTCGCCCCGCAGCTCACCTATCGCGTCCGCAGCAACAACAATCCCGACACTCCGCTCCCTCCCGAAGAGCCCGCCGGCCAGAATCCGCCCGACGGAGCCATGATCGACTACTGGCTCAAAGACGACGTCTCCTCGCCGATCAGTATCGAAATTACCGACCAACTAAATCATCGCCTCGTCCGCCGCTTCTCCTCTCTCGACAAGCCCGAAACGGTCGATCCCAAGGACTTCAGCGTGCCCATGTATTGGGTGCGCCCTTCGCGCACCTTATCCACCACAAGCGGTATGCACCGCTTCGTCTGGGATCTGACCTTTCCCACACCCGACCTGCTCTCGCGCGATTTTCCGATTTCGGCGATTTACCACGACACGACCCTTTACCCGCAGGGCGCCCTCGTCATGCCCGCAACTTACACAGTCAAGCTGACCATCGAGTCGAACCTGGACGCAAAACATGGCCAACTGCCAACCTATACGACCACCCTCCAGGTCTCCATGGATCCGCGCGTCAAAACATCGCGCACAGACTTGCTCGCGCACTTCGATCTCGACCGCAAAATCGCCGCCGACCTCCACCGCGATTTCGAAGCCCTCCAGCAAGTGCGCAGCCTGCGATCGCAGTTGAAGTCGCTCAATGATCAACGAAAGAATGATCAACCAAAGAATGACCAGGCAAAGAGTGCTAAAGAAAAAGATTCGAAGCGAAAAGAACTGGGCAAACTCGTCGCCGATGTCGATGCCAAACTCGCCGCCATCGCAGGCGCCGAAGGCGGCTACGGAGCTCGCTTCCTGACCACGCCCGAAGGCCGTAGTCTCGCTCACCTGAATAGCGGATTCACCTCGATCATCAGCGCTCTCGACACCGCCGACGCCGCGCCCACAACCCAGCAACTCGCCATGACCGCCGAACTGGAAAAAGCCCTCGACGATCAACTGTCCGCCTGGGATCAGATCAAATCCAAAGACATCCCCGATCTGAACCTGAGGTTAAAGAAAGCAAAATTACAACCAATCGATCTTCAGAAACCCAATTCCACGCCCATTTCCGTGGATATAGAAACCCAGGATCGCGACCGCGACGTGGAATAAGCTGACGCCAACAAACAACAAAGTGCTTGGAGTGCAAAGCGAAATCGATCGAGAACAACGGATTGGTTTGCCGGGCGCAGCGGAATGAATCCGGAACAAGAGAGTCGTTTTGTGTGGCGCAGCGGAATAAAGCGAGAACAACAGAGTGGTTTTGGGTGGCGTAGCGGTTTGAGTGGCGCAGCGGTTCAGCGCCACAGCGACATTTGCCTTTGGGTGGCGCAGTGGTTTACCGCTGCGTTAACTCCTATCCCTCCACCGTCGGCTTCAGCCGCTGCGGTTCGCG
>Ga0116121_1000206_pt1 | contig 34727 bp, 18 predicted proteins | sample June2015DPH_13_1_FD_89725 | JGI IMG/M metagenome (GOLD analysis project Ga0116121, IMG submission 89725) | Peatland microbial communities from SPRUCE experiment site at the Marcell Experimental Forest, Minnesota, USA - June2015DPH_13_10 | ecosystem: Environmental > Terrestrial > Soil > Wetlands...
GCTGGTGCGCACGACATGCTTTTCCTCCGGCGATTCTGCCAGACCAATCAACTCGGAACCAAAAGGATCGAGATGGATATCAATGGTGACGCTGCCATTTTCGGAGCGGTACACGGGCGCTTCGGCGACTCCACCCGTCCAGGGATTCCAAACCTGCGGGATACGCCTGCCAGCAGTCAGCGTTACCCGCACATCCTGGGACTCTGCCTTGGGATTGCGAAAGAAGAAGAAGCTCTTCGAGGCGATATCGAACTGCTGAAAGAAAATACTTGGCTCCGGCGTGGCGAAGTGCAGGTTTGGGTTCACTTTCAACTCACCCTCTAACACCGCAGGGACGGCGGTTGCGTCATCCACGAACCGAACACTTCCGTGCCCCTGGGCATCGACAGACTTGGAGCGCGCATCCTTCTGTCCTCCGACGATTTCCCGCGTAATCTGCTGAATGCGTTGCCCGTTGCTGCGATAGTCCTTGAACGAGACTTCTTCCGCGGGCATATGCTCGGCGAATACGATGGGCAATCCAGCTTGGGCAAACTCTTTGAGCTTCTCTGCCAATTGCAAAGTAATCCGGGTCTCGTTGCGAAGCACTAACGAGGGATACACGCTGCCAGGCGTGTGTAGCTCGCGATTTTCAACGGTGGCGTGGTGCAACAGAGTGTCTTCGTTGATCACGTCGAAGTTATAGCCGTTCGCCATGAGGGAATATTCGAGCGGATAGTCCTCATCGGTCGGCATCCAGCCGGGGTAATAGAGCCGGTGCGAGTATAGAGCCACGGGCGCGACGTTGTGTCCCGATTGCGAGAGCGTCTGCACGCGAGCCATATAGTCATTCAAGGGCTTCAGGTATGGCCAAAAAGGATTATGAAAATTCAAATGCGAGGAAAAAGTGTAGACGAGCTCGTACTGGGACGAAAATGGAAACCAGCCGGGATCCGGGCGATCCATGTATTCATACGGGAAGCCGTGATAGACGATGCGATTGATGCCCGCTGAGAACAGCTCATCGGCGGTCGTCTTCATTAGTTCGGGTGTGGTCTCGTAGGGGTGGTCGCGCCAGACGAACGTCTCGCTCGAAATGGCATTTCTGCCGAACAGATGTCCCGCGGAAGAGGCTAACTTCAAGAAGTCGTAGCGGCCGTCGGCGTATAGAACTTCGGTTTCCGGGAAATCGGCCTGGCCATAAATTCTTAGAAGGTCAGCGGGAGCTCCGTGTGCCTGGACCCGGGCCTTGAGATGATTGCTATGCGCCCAGTCGATGAGAGGCTGGTAGAAGTTGTCAATCATCAGATCGGAGACCGTCAGCCAATAGTCGTGCCGCACCCGCTCGCCTATTTCCGGAGCGTCGAAAAACGGGAGCGATGGATATTCCTCGCCGGAATCGCTTTCTCCGGGATGTTTCACCAACGGGAGATAGGGAGTGAGGTCGTAGCCACGGCGCTTTTGAAACTCGGAAAGGAAGTCGTCAGTCCAAAACATGCTTTCCGCGGTGACCTCCAGACTGTCGCAGAAGATCGCCCGCAGAGACTTTCCAAAGTCCGCGCCAAAATATTTCTTTCCCGCCTCGCCCACGGCCTCGATGTGCTTTTGAAGAGCCTCACGTTTCAGATGGTCGAGAACCCACTGTGTGCCAACTCCTGCTCCACCCTCCACAGTTTGCAGGGTTGGAGCCTGAATAAAGCTAAACAGCACCCACTTTCCGGCCGGTACTTCCCAGCTCAGACGATCGGTCTCGGTGATTTGCGGGGTGAGCACAATCGCGGACGTGACATCCACCGTTCCGGATGAGGTCACCGAGTCGACGGGGACGGAATCAGAGAACTCCTGCAGTTTTCTTTTTCCAAAAGAAGGCAAGGTCCCAGGCGCCGCGACTACGGCTACGAGTTTTTCACCCGTCCCCAGCGGAGCCCCGGGAAATCGACCGGCGAAAGTAGTTGGTCCGGTAAGCGCAATCTGATGAACGATCAACTTCTTCGAAGCGAGCTGGAGCGGGATATAGGAACCGCCGAAGGGCCAGCCCGAACCGAAAGTGAGGTCCACATCGAGACCAAGCCGGCCGCCTTCCTCAATCGCATACTTCACATGATTGAACCATTCCGGCGTAAGAAAGCTATCTACGCGGCGGGCCACTTCGGCGGTTGGAGCCGGATTCAATCCGTCTTTGAATGACTGAATCTCCACTCCGCCCAGGCCAGCATCTTTGATAATTCGCAGTTCTCGTGCGATCTCCTCGTTGGTGACGTCCCCTCCCGGCCACCACCAGCGCACCATGGGACGCGCCGTAGCCGGAGGATTCTCAAAACTGGTTCGCAGGTCATCGCGGGAGCCTTCCCGTTGCGAAGACGGAAGCTGGGCGGAGGAGAAAAGCGTTAGGCACAGAGTGCAGGCCAACAATGCGAGAACAGAAGAATGAGTCGGGCGCATAGGATCAGGTTTTCTCATTCAAGATTTTGATTCGCACGGAAACAATTCGCCGATCGAGCACGAGCCAAAGACACCTCTCAAGAACTTGGAAGCGCTTTTTTCTGATACGAATCCGAGTTCCTGATTAGAGGAGCTCTCTCCGGCGAAAGCTGCGCTCGCGTGGAGTCGCGCACGATCAGAGTGGGCGCCACACGCACCACGGAGGGCTTCTTCGTCACCTTGCCCTCGATACGGTCCATGAGAAGGGTGGCTCCGCGCGCACCAATCTCATATCCGGGCTGCGAGACCACAGTGAGTCTGGGGTGGAACGCCCGATCTCCGGCAAGGTCGTCAAAAGTAGCGAGCGCGACGTCTTCGGGGCAGCGCACTCCGAGCTCTTCAAAGGCTTGCAGTACTCCCAACGTCATAACGCCGTTGGAAACCAAGATTGCAGATGGCCGGGCGAACTGTAAGAGGAGGTCTTTGGCCAGCCGATATCCGGAATTCTCCCGAAAGTCGCCTTCGAGAATCAGATCTTTGCAGACCTCAATCCCAGCCTCTCGTAATCCCTCTTCGTAACCTCGAAGACGTTCCCGTGCCACTCCCAATTGAAGCGGCCCGGTAATGATTGCAATAGTGAGATAGCCGCTTCGTATGAGATGACGCACGCAGTCTTGAGCCCCACGAACGTTATCCAACATGACGGCATCAATTTTCATGCCGACCGGGGCTCGGTCCAGGCATACGATGGGGATGCCGGATTCGATGGTTCGCCGAATATGATCGACGTCCTTCCCTCCCGTGTGCGTCAGCAGAATGCCGTCCACCCGGCGGGAACGTAAGGCAGACACGATTCGGCGCTCGCGTTCTATTTGCTCGTCGGTATTCGCCGTGACCAGAAGGAACCCTCGCTCCAGAGCTCGGTCTTCCGCTCCCCGCATAATTAGCGGGAAAAAGGGATTAGTGACATCGGGCAGCACCATGCCCAACATGTAGGTCTGGTTCACCTTCAGACTGCGGGCAATCTCATTGGGATGAAAATCGAGATCACGAATGGCGCTCTCAACGCGGGCTCGCAAGGCAGGGCTCACGCGGACAGTTCCCCGAATGACATTGGAAACCGTTCCTGTCGATGCTCCTGCGCGTTTCGCTACTTCTGCAATCGTTGACATAAAGATAGATATCTGAAGAGTTCAGCTCGTATTGACTCCGCCCCACAGTATTGAGGGTTCGCCTCACATAAGACTTAGCTCCAGCTTGGTGACGGACGCGGGCGGGATTTGTATCGTTAGCACTCTTCCCGTCGATTGCAAATCTTTGACCTGCGGAGCCAGTGCATTCGGCTGATCGAAGCTGTTGTGGACGTGAAGATCGGCATTGGAGAGCACGGTCATCACGCCCGATTTTATGGAGGCGCCCGGAACTACGACTTCCGTCTCTCGGATTTCGCTCACACTCGGGTTCACCAAGGTAAGCGTCAAACTCTTGTCGCGCACGGATGCGGAACCCTTCAATCCCCAAAACGAAGCCGGTTTGTCATCGCGCAAGTAGTGCGCGTTTGGCGCTGAAATAATGGTGCGCACCGCCTGACCTCCCTGGTGTGCGCTGTACATTTCGAAGACATGGCCCACCGGAGTTACACAGAACTTATCTTCATGAGCAAGGTAGAGGCTGTTCAGACAATTAACCAGTTGCGCGGGACTTGCCAAGGTGACCTTTTCCGGATGTCGATTAAAGATATCGAGCGTCATTGCGCTGAATATAGCGTCCCTCAGCGTGGGGGTTTGCTCGAGGTAGTAGCCTGGAGTTAGTTCACTCCCAGGACGGTACCATGGACCCCACTCGTCGACCACCAGCTTTACCTGATGACCAGAATCAAATTCGCCCATAGCTTGCCAGTGACCTTCAATGAGAGATTCCAGCCGGTTGCCTTCGCGTAACACTTCGTACCAATCCTGAACGTCGAACTTTATCGCATCACCCTTGCCTTCGTCCCAGTTCTCCGTGCGTCCCCGGCTCAGGTTCCACGAATAGTAGTGGAGCGCCCAGCCGAAGATAGAACTAAATAGACCCTTATCCTTGCGAGCAATTTCCTCAAAAAATCCCTGTGTCCATTGCCATTCGTCGGAGTTCGGACCAGATGCAATCAACGACAACGGCTGCCCATACTCTGGCAGCCAAGTGGTATATCTGCGAAATTCCACGGCATATTCCTGAGCTGTAAAGTTTCCGCCGCATCCCCAGGATTCATTTCCGACTCCCCAGTAGCGGACGCCATAAGGCTCGGACGAACCGGAAGCGGCCCGCTCGTCAGCTAGTGATGTCGTGCCAGCGGGAGAGTTGCAATATTCCACCCAGCGATAGAACGCTTCTGCCGGCAGGCTTCGAACATTGGCTGCCAGATAAGGTTGACAGCCGATTGCTTTACAGAAGCGCATGAACTCATCCGTGCCGAATCGGTTGGATTCATAGCGGTGACTTGCGGGCGCTGATTTGGTGTCGTCCTCGTTGTTCCAGAAATTCGTTCTTTGCGGACGCTTGTCCGCTGGACCAACTCCGTCGCGCCAGTCATAACTATCCGCGAAGCAGCCGCCGGGATAGCGAACCACGGGCGCTTTGATCTTGCGCATTTCTTCGACCAGATCTTTGCGAATACCATCGATATTTGGAATCTTCGACTTTTCGCCAACCCAAACGCCGTCGTAGATTACTCCACCAATATGTTCAAGGAAATGTCCGTAGATATTCGGAGAGATGGTGCCTAATACTTCTTCCAGCAAAACTTCAATACGAGCGTCGGGCGCGCTCGATAGGACGGTGCTCGCCAAGCTCGCCGGTCGAGCGAGCAGAAGGGCCGCTACCCCTAACGCGCCATTGCTCATGAATTCCCGGCGTCTCATCATGCCCGTCCCTGCTCCCAACGAGGTGAGTGGCGCTTATGGGAAACGTTTCGCATGTCAGTTGGACCTCTAGGCTTCTTAGATTAGATAAGAATCGGACCTTCGGGCCGAATTTCCCAGGTCTTCTCGTCTCAGAAGATGAACTTCAAACCGAATTCACCGATCCGCGGTATATGAACTCCACTGGGGTGCAGAAAATTGGTAGGAACCTCTTGATTGTCGGGGTTGCCATTCACACAGTCCTGCGAGCCCGAGCTTCCCGAACCGGAGTCCGTCACATAGCCGCAACTGGTATTGTTCACACCATTCCATTGCGGATGGTTGAAGACATTGAAAGCCTCGGCGCGAAACTCGATCGCTTTGGACTCTTTGAATTTGAAGCGCTTGAACAATCCCATATCGAAATTGAGACGGCCCGGTCCAGCCAGAGAATTACGGCCCGAGTCGCCAAAAGTGAGGCCTGTGGGCTGCGTGTAAGCTCCGGGATTGTAAAGCAAGGGCCCATAGACAGCATTCGGCACCGGGTTGAACACAGGTTTGGGACCGTGCGGATCTCCCACAAGATCGGCATAAGAGCCGGAACCCACGCTATTGCCTACCCCGGCGTTGTCGTAGAAGCCGCCGTTCACGATGGTGACCGGCTCTCCCGTCTGAGCCGTGGTGATACCCGATACCTGCCAATTTCCGAGCAATGACCCCTTCAATCCTGTCGCATGTTTGAAAACCGGCAAATCGTAGATGTAGCTGACGGTAAAAATATGACGCTGATCGAAGCTGGAACTGGCGCGATAGGAATTCAGATTGTAGGAGTCGACGAACGCGCTGTCATAGCGGTCGGAAGAATTGTCAATCGAGTGGCTGTAAGTGTATGCGAGTGTGAGCTGGAGTCCACCCGCATTCCGCCGGCCCGAGACTTGCAGCGCATTGTAGTTTGAGTTCGCTCCGCCGATGATGCCATAAATCGAGTCGTAGCCTTGATAAGGTCGATACAAATCCGTAATCACGTTGCCGCACGCGTTGTTGAGATTGATAATCGCCTGACCGGTGACTACCGTTCCGTTAGCGAGGGTGGGAGGTGAGTTCGATACAGTGTTGCAGTCGGCGCCCTGTATGAATTGCCCCGGCAGGTACGGATTTTGGTTGGCGGGAGTGGAATGAATCTGATTGCGGTCGAGCTGCTGCGATAAATGAGTTCCCTTGCTGCCGACGTAAGCCAGGATCAGCAACGTGTTGCGAGCTACCTCACGCTGAAGGTCGAAGTGGTATTGCTGGATGTAAGGCCATTGCGTGATGGTGGTTATGGAGGTTAACTGACTGACGCCGCCGCCCAGCGGATACAGGAGCGGCTGGTTGTTTGCCGTTGTACCCCCAATGTTGGTGTATCCCGATATGAAAACCTGAACCGGCGCAATGATGCCAGGAGGATTTCCTTCGAGCGACTCGGTATTGGCATCGTTGCCATTCGCGTGCTCGAAGAAGATCCCGTAGCCTCCGCGGATCGCCATTTTTCCGTCCCCCTTCGGATCAAAAGCGAAACCCAGGCGTGGCGCAGGGTTGAACAAATGATCGGACTGGCAACTTCGGTGCACTCCGTTGTAGCCGCAGTGCACCATTCCAGTCATGTTATCAACGCTTTGTCCCGGGCCGAAGTCGAGCGCTCCGGTGTTTGGATCGACCACGGGCGCATCGGCTGCGACGTAGGCATTGGGATCGAAGTTGTAAGAATTGCCGTAGCGCTCATAGTAGCTGCCGTATAAGCTCACTCTGAGGCCAAGGTTCAGGGTCAGCCGCTTAGTCAAGCGCCAATCGTCCTGCAGAAACGGTTCCAGGACTTTGTAACGGTTGTAATACTTCAGGTTTCGGTTCGGTTGCGAGAAACCATTAATGTAGCCCACGAGCAGATCCGCGAAAGGATTACCCGTGCTGGAAAACGGTCCTCCAGAATTGCTGGTTTCACTGTAGGCGGTATTTGCATTCCCGTTGAAACCCAGGCTTCCGTTAGGTTCTTCCTGCGCGGGTTCATTCTTTTGGATCGCCGCGAAGTAGGCCCCGAACTGCAATACGTGCCGGCCCTTGTTCCAGGTCAAGTTATCGTGGTAGGCGTAAGTGGGGTTCGAGTTATTCCAAGGCAGGTAACCGGGATCGACGGCGAAATAGAAATTGCCATTCCCACCAAGACTGATTTGTGGAAGCGTTCCGTTAAAGCCGTTTTCAAAAATTCCCGTCATGGTCATGCTGGCCGGGCGTTTCCAGGCGCTTCCCGTATTGAACAAATGCAGGTGATTGGATCCGTAGCTGAAGACAAACTCATTCAGCAGCGTAGGAGACATCGTGGCGGTCAAGTTGGCGACCACACTGATTCCAGGACCCTGCAGCGTACCGCCGATCGCCGGCACGTTCGTAGTCTGATCGGTCCACGGCGAAATGGGGAAACTCTGGGTCCACGAATCGTGGATGAAGCGGACGTTCGCCCGCAATTTGGCGTTGATGTTATCGTCGACCTTAATCATTTCTTCATGCCAAAAGATGGGCGCAGCAAAGGTTCCGAAAAAATTGTGTCCGACATTCGGCAAGGGAACATTTGCCAGCAAAGGGTTGGCGTTGACAGGATCCATGAGACTCGAAGGAATGGTGTTATTGGGAAAACCCTCGTAAAAGTTGGCGCCATTAGAATCGACCCCCGCGATTGTGTATGCGGGGCAGTTAGGGCTCACCACCTCCATGCCGCGGTGAGTATTAACGGGAGAAACCCCTGCTCTCACAAACGGAGTGCCCACAGCCGGACAGTCCTCGTTGAAGTCTCCGGCACGCTCCGCAGCGTCAGGGAGAAACAGGGTTGGACTGTTGTAAACGTAGGGGACATTTTGCTTGCGAAATTCCTGCGACCAAAAGAAGAACAGTTTGTCCTTCTTGATGGGGCCGCCGATGATATATCCAAAATCATTCTTGTTGTAATAACTTTTTTCCTGCCCGGGTAAGTCGAAGTAGTTGTGGGCGTTGAAAGCGGCGTTACGAATGAACTCGAAGGCGTCGCCGTGGAACCGATTGGTGCCCGATTTCGTGACCGCCTCGATCGTGCCGGAGCCATTGCGTCCATACTGCGCGCCATAGGTCGACGTGAGCACTCGAACCTCGGCCAGCGCGTCGATGTTAGGGTAGACGTTAATATTGGCGTTGCTGCCGGAGTCCAGCACTTCGCCACCGTCAATTTCCCAATTGTTGAACTCGGTGCGGCCACCGTTGACGGCGTAAGATACGCTGCCTTGCGGTCCAACGGTTCCTTCATCCTGCCCGGTCTGATCGCTGACCCCGGGGACGAGTTTGATGAGCGAGGTGAAATCGCGTCCGTTCAACTCCAGTTGGCTGATCTGTTCTCCAGTAATAGTGCCGGCGAGCTCCGAGGACTGAGTCTCGACCTTACCGGCCGCGCTTCCTTCCACAAGGATCTCGCTCGTCACTCTGCCGATCACCAGCTTCGTGTCTACCCGCAGCTTTTCTCCAACCCGGAGAATAACCCGCTTCGCTTCATATTTCTTAAAGCCCGGCGCCGAGATAGTGACGTCATACGTGCCGGCGCCGAGACCGCCGACGAAATAGTTACCATCATCATTGGTAACGGTGCTCCGGCGAAAACCCGTAGACGGATCGCTGACCGAAACCGCTGCCCCGGCGACCGCTGCACCGGTATCGTCGAGAACAGTGCCGGTGAAAGAGCCGGTAGACTGTGCGAAAAGAGGCAGCGCAGCGAGAACAACACAGAACAAAGCACACACCGACCCGGACCTTAAATTCATGCTCCCATCTCCATTTGATGGCCGCCCACTGTTGCTCGCCAGATTAGACACCAGTCGTCGCGAACGAATTTCCTGCAATCGAGCCTCCGGTCGCCGCGTTCGGATTTCGGTCCGGAGGTTGCTTCGAAAGGCCGGAACTCAAGGCCATTGTGAATCGCTTCAAATTGACCGATCATCGTGCGTTAAACCGGCCGCCGGTGTCAAGACAAAAACGATTCCTTTCTAGGCATTACTCCCCCGGCCATGGCGACTTTGGGCTGTCAATGCACATCCTTGTGCCCAAACCCAAAGCTTTCGTTCCAGATCAGGACGTCTGCCAAGAGTCTTCCGGTGCGATTTTTGGACCGTCATAAACCATCTCAAACAGGCCGTCTGTTGAAAGCTTCCAAAAATTCTGGCGATCGGGCTATACTCGGTTTGCAATCGTGAATCCTCGTTTGGTTTATGAATTGTTTTCTCCGGTCATTTCGACGACGTTGGTTTCTTGCGACAAGAGTCGGGTTCTATTGCAGCCTGCTCCTCGTCGCGTCTCTGGCATTTGCCGGGCAGCCGGGACAATCCCTGGAGCTCTCACGACCAATTCGATCCTGGGAATTTGTTTCGGCCGTAGGTAAGCATGCCGGACTCTTCGGGAACGAACAAGGAACGCTGGAGGCGTGGGTGTATCCGCTGAAAATCCTCCGCGATTTTCATTTGCGGTTCCACCTGGGAGGCGTCATCGTGCCCGCCGCAGCTCTGGCCCGCACTCTGATTGTTCATCCCGAGTCGAGCACGATCGTCTACACAGGCGACTCTTTTTCGGTCCGCGAAACTTTGTTCGTACCCGTGCATGAATCCGGCGCCATCATCGCTTTTGAAGTGGATACCACCGAACCTCTGGAGATCGAGGCCATTTTCAATCGGGATTTTCAGCTGGAGTGGCCGGCAGCCATGGGAGGAGGCATGGAAGACTGGGACTCGACCTTGCACGCTTTCCATTTCGGAGAAGAGTCGGGCAAGTTTGACGCTCTGGTCGGTTCTCCATCAGCCGTCAAAGGCTCTGAAGAATACTCCAGCAACTACTTCTCCTCCAGCCAGGACTCCATTCTTCTAGGTGAGACAAGAAAAGGGACCGAGACGAAGCTCGTCGTGATTGCGGCTGGGTTCGAAGGACGAGCATCATTGACGAGTCTGTACGATCACCTGGCAAAAGACTATCCGGAATTGCTGCGCACCTCCGCCGAGTATTACCGCGACTATCTGGCTCGCACGGTCAGCCTCAAGCTTCCCGACGGGCAAATCGAAAAAGCCTACGACTGGGCGAGGGTGAGCATGCTGCAAGGTGTAGTGCGGAATCCATTCCTGGGAGAAGGCCTGGTTGCCGGATACAGCACGTCAGGCGATGACCAGCGCCCTGGTTTCGCATGGTTCTTTGGTCGAGACGCAGAGTGGACTTCTTTGGCGCTGGATGCGGAGGGCGATTTTTCAACTGCGCGTAACGCCCTGGACTTTGTAAGCAAGTACCAGAGGGCGGACGGGAAAGTCCCTCATGAAATCTCTCAAACCGCCAGCCTTACCGACTGGTTCACAAAACTTCCGTACGCGTTTGCCGCCGCGGACGCGACGCCGCTGTTCATCATTAGCCTCAACGACTATGTGACGCATAGCGGCGACCTCGGATTCGCTCAACAGAAATGGGACAACCTCTGGAGAGCCTACGGATTTCTCCAATCCACCTACGACGCGCAGGGACTAGCCCGGAACTCCGGCGTGGGCACCGGTTGGATCGAAGGAGGGCCGCTCTATCCAGTGCGGACCGAGCTTTACCAGGCGTCGCTGGGAATCGAAGCCGTGCGCGCACTTTCTCACCTTGCTCGCCTTCTGGGCAAAGAGGATCTTGCCAAAGAGCTGGAGCAAACTTTCAAGCGACAAGAGCCGCTGCTCGATAAAGCTTTCTGGTCGCCTGAAAAGAAAATCTACGCTTACGCGATCGATGCAAATAACAAACCCGTCGACGTGGCCAGCGTCCTCGCCACGGTTCCGATGTGGTTTGAGCAGCTCGACGAAGATCAAGCTCGAGGCATGATTCAGGAGCTCGCCCGCCCCGATCATCAGAGCGACTGGGGCATGCGGATTCTTTCTTCGCACGATCCGAAATATGATCCCGGCGGATACCATTTTGGAGCCGTATGGCCGTTGTTCACCGGTTGGGCGTCCGTGGGAGAATACCGCTACCACCGGGCGTTGCCCGCCTATTCGAACTTACGGGCAAACGCCATGCTGGCTTTGGATGGATCGCTTGGGCACGTCACCGAGGTGCTTTCCGGCAAGTACTATCAGACGCTCTCGACGGCATCCCCGCATCAGATCTGGTCGGCGGCCATGGTGGTAAGTCCGCTGCTAACCGGATTGCTTGGATTGCAAACCGACGCGAGCAGCTGTCATTTGGAATTCGCTCCTCACGTTCCCGCCGACTGGAATTCGTTCTCCGTGAATAATGTGCGTCTGGGTTCGGTGGTATTGAATCTCAACTATCAGAGGACACCGGACAATGTCCAACTAGAAGTGCAATCCACAGGGGCAGGGAACTGCTCTGTGGAGTTCTCGCCGGCGATGAGCTTACGCGCCAGGATTACACGGGTTCAGCTCAATGGCCGTCCGCTGCCGTTTCATGTGCAAACGGATTCGTCGGATCAACATGTAACGGTGAATCTTCCGATCACGGACAACCAGAATACCGTCGAAATTGAGATGAAGAACGACTTCGAACTCAGTGAGCCTTCGGCTGTTCCGGCATTGGGAAGCACAAGCCACGGTTTGCGAGTGCTCTCCGAGTCGTGGACAGCGACGCGGGATTCTTTGAGCGTGCTCCTATCGGGTGCAGCGGGAGAGACTTATGAACTCTCCGCATGGAATCCGGGCCAGATCCGCTCCGTGGAAGGCGCTGAGCTTGAGAAGGGATCTGCTCAGGAAGCCAAGGTCCGCGTGCAACTTCCGGATGCTGCGCCCGGAGCCGATCCCCAGGCCACGGTTGTCTTTCATTTTGCGGCGCGGTGAGAGCGCCGGATTTCAAGTCTTGCCTTTGAACATTGCGGAGTGCGATGCGAAATGGAGCGCGTGAAATGTCTCGAAACGTTGGAGCTGTAGCTTTGTTGTTTTCGAGTTTGTGCCTTGCCCTATCTTTCGCCCAGGCGCAGGGACGGGCGGTAGATGCCGAAAGTCATCCGTGGTGGCAACACGCGGTCTTCTATGAGATTTACCCGCGCAGTTTTGCCGACAGCAACGGAGATGGGATCGGTGATCTCAACGGCATCGACTCCAAGCTGGATTATTTAAAGGATCTTGGGGTGGACGCCATTTGGATCTCTCCCTGTTATCCCTCGCCGCAGGTCGATTTCGGATACGACGTTTCGGATTACGAAAACATCGATCCCATGTACGGAACGCTGAAAGACTTTCAGCATCTGGCCCACGATGCCAGGAAGCACGACATCCGCATCATCATGGATTTTGTTCTCAACCATACTTCTCCCCAGCACCAGTGGTTCCTCGATTCGGCGTCATCGCGCACTTCGGCGCATCGTGACTGGTACATCTGGCGCGATGGCAAGGCTCCTGGAGTTCCTCCCAATAATTGGGTGTCCGGCTTCGGTGGTTCGGCTTGGCAGTTCGATCCCAAGACCGGTCAGTACTATTACCACTACTTTGCTGTCGGCCAGCCGGATCTGAACTGGCGCAACCCGGCAGTCGAGAAGGCCATGTTCGACGTCACCCGCTTTTGGTACAAGCACGGCGTCTCCGGGTTTCGGCTCGATGCCGTGGATCTTTTGTTTGAGGATCCGAATCTTCACGACAACCCAGTGTTGGAGGGCAAGAACGAGTTCGGCGACCCCAACATGCAAAATAAGTACAACGACAAATTGCCCGAAGTTCACACTGAATTGAAGAAGTTGCGCAAAGTTGCCGATGAGAAGAATGCAGTCTTAATTGGAGAGACCTACACCTCGAATCGAGAAGAACTCAAAGAATATTACGGCGATCATAATGACGAAATCCAGATGCCGATGGATTTCATGTTCTGCACGGTCGATAAGCTTTCCGCGAACGATTTCCGGACCCAAATCGCAAATGCCGAATCCACGGGAGGCTGGCCGGTCTACGTGATTGGCAATCACGATATGCCGCGCTCTTACGTACGCTATGGCGACGGCAAACATAACGATCAAATTGCGAAGCTCATGGCTGGGTTGTATCTGACCCTCCGCGGCACACCGATCATGTATTACGGCGAGGAACTGGGGATGGAAAACAACGATCCGGTGCGCAAAGAGGACGTGAAAGATCCGATCGGCATCGCCGGATGGCCAGCTGAAAAGGGCCGCGACGGTGAACGCACACCCATGCAATGGAATGACTCGCCCAACGCCGGGTTCAGCGTGTCTACCCCATGGTTGCCGGTTCCAGCCAGCTACAAAACTCACAACGTGGCCAGCGAACTGGAAGACCCTGATTCGGTTCTGCAATTTTACAGACACCTGCTGGCCCTTCGGCACCACGAGCGCGCCTTGCTGGATGGAGATTACGTGCCCTTGAATCAGGACAACCCGAACGTCCTCTCCTACCTGCGCCGTTACAAGAATGAAACCGTGCTGGTTGTCCTGAATATGTCGGCGACGCCGCAGCAAGTTGGTTTCAATCTTTCCGAACACGGCTTTTCTGCGGCAAAAGCCACAACTCTACTGACTACTTCAGCTCCCGCGCCCAGCGGCCAGTTGGATCAGGTCGCCCTGCAGCCGTTCGCGGTTTACATCGCGCGAGTCTCGCAATGAGTAAGTACTGAGTTAGGTAACGATCATGAAACGGCCTTCGTCGAAAGAGACTTGGAGCAAGTGCGGCGCGGGAGTCATTGCCCGCAAGGAGTCGCTCCTGCGAGTTCTCGTAGGCGGCCTGCTAATGCTAATGTGCGCCTCGGTCTGGGCGCAGTCTGACGGCGGCCGCAGCGCTCTGCTTTCCGGCCTCACCTCACTCCATAACTATGTCCAGAAGCGTGCTTCCAGTTATGACCGCACTGGTGGCAACGACGACTTCCGCAAGATTGCTCCAGGAGATACGCTTACCGTGCTCGATGACTCCGGCCCCGCAATCATTACCCACATCTGGATCGCAATCGCTTCGTCGGAGAAGTATCACCTGAAAAAGCTGGTTCTGCGCATGTATTGGGACGATGAGGCGACCCCGAGCGTGGAGACTCCACTTGGCGATTTCTTCGGCCTCGGCCTGGGAGACTATTTCGTATTTGAATCGACGCCCCTGGCAGTGGCCCCAGATAAGGGGCTGAACTGTTTTTTCCCGATTCCTTTCCGCAAGCGGGCACGGATTACCGTCACCAATGAAGGGAAGGAAGATGTCGACTCGTTTTACTTCAACATCGACTATCAAGCCCTGAATAAAGATCTTCCGGCCGACACCGTGTACTTCCATGCCCAGTACCGTCAAGCAACCCCGGCCAAAGGCTGGACCAACCAATTCGAATCGAACGACACGCCAGCCGTAACTGCAAAGAAGAATCTTGATGGAGAGAATAACTACGTCTGGCTGGAGGCCAGCGGACAGGGACACTTCGTGGGCGTGACCATGTCAGTTCTCCAGAATCAGGATGGATGGTGGGGCGAAGGCGACGACATGTTTTTTGTCGACGGAGAAAAGCGTCCCTCCATCAACGGCACCGGATCGGAAGATTATTTCCTCGGTGCCTGGGATTTTGGCGACCGTCCTTTCTCGTACGCTCTATTCGGAGCGCCGGTGAAAGGCTCGGAGTTTGCCGGCAGCCGCTCGTCCGTATATCGATTTCACCTGGATTCGCCAATCCCTTTCACCAAATCTCTGAGGGCGACGATCGAACATGGCCATGCCAATCATCGCTCCGACAACTTCTTTTCGGTCGCTTATTGGTACCAGAAAGAACCGCATGCCGCTTTTCCTAATTTACCCCCTGTCGAGCAGCGCCTTCCGCGCATCTATCCAGTAGGGGGTCCAGGAAATGCCGCAAAATAGTTTTTCGGACAGGAGTGCAATGCAACTGCTTAAAGTTCTGCTCACGGTTAGTTTGTGTTTTTGTGCTTCCCTCGCTACGGCGCAAGACGAGCCTGCTCCGGGACCGCCTATTGTGGTGGGTTATTTTCCTCAGTGGGGCATCCACAAGGGGTTTTTCGTCAAGAACCTGGTTTCCCCGGATGCGGACCTTATGCTTGATCAAATCAATTACTCGCAGGGACACGTCGTCAACAACCAATGCGCGATTGCGGACCCGGTTGCGGATCTGACCTACACATTCTCTGCGGACAACAGCGTGGATGGCACCGCCGACACTCCTCAGACAGTCCTCCGCGGAAATTTCCATCAGTTGCAAGAGCTCAAGGAACTTTATCCTGAAATCAAAATCGTGATCTCGCTTGAAGGCGATGCGAAGTTATTTGCCGAAGCGGCGCAGCCTGCCAATCGTCGTTCCTTTGTTGCGTCCTGCATCCAGCGATTCATCGAAGGCAAGTTTGCCGAAGGGATGGAGGCTCCAGGCTTATTCGACGGCATCGATATTGACTGGGAGTATCCTCTGGAAGCCGACAAGTTCAATTTCGTCGCCTTGCTTGGAGAATTTCGGCGGCAGCTCAATGCCGCGGGCTCGAATCTTCTGCTTACCGTCGCCATGGGCGACGGCCGCATCACTTACCAGCATCTAGATATGGCAGCGGTTGCGTCGTACGTCGACCAGGTCGGGATCATGAACTATGACTACAGCGGGCCTTGGAGCAAGAGAACCGGCCTGCTCGCACCTCTCTACAGTTCGCCGGGCGATCCCGAAAAAAGCAATGACGTCGATTCCACCATTCGCGGCTATCAGGATGCCGGCGTGCCGGAATCCAAGATGCTGCTTGGCCTTCCGTTCTACGCCTACTCCTGGAGTCAGGTTTCGCCGGCCAATCACGGATTGTTTCAGCTAGGCGAACCCTCGCGCGTTGACATTCCTTACCACGAGATACTTTCTATCCAGGAAAAATTCACGGCGTATCGCGATCCCGATTCCCTGGCGCCATGGCTTTTCGATGGACACACGTTCTGGACGTATGACGACGAAATATCCATCACCGCCAAACTCAAGTATGCGATGGAGCAGGAACTGCATGGCGTGATGATCTGGGAGCTCAGCGGCGACACTGCGGATGGTAAGTTGCTCCGGACAATTTCCGAACAATTCAAGAATCAAACGCGCGAGACCCCTTGAATCGAAGGAGTTACTTCTTGAACAAAATAGCCGTGGCTCTCGAACGGTCTTTTGTATTCATGTTTCTCGTGACCCTGGGCACAGCGCAGACCATTCAGGTCGATATCACTCCGGCTCACGCCACGAATCACTTCCGTCCCAACCAGACTCTGGGCGCGGGGATTGATCGCATCCCCCCTGAGGCGATTGACAGCGGCCTGGCCCAGCCAAATCTGGCGCGGGCTATGGCTTCCGGCTGGCAACCCATCAGCTACCGGAACAACACGGAGTTATCGATCGAGGCTTGGCATTGGAATCCTCATGGCACCTGGAGCGAGCCCGGCGAAAAAGGATACTTCACCGGCTCCGCAACTCCCGGCGATCCCATTCGTTACTCCTATGGATATTCACTGCCGCACCGCGGTTTCACGCGAAATGGCGGGACCCCCAATGCCGGCTATTCCAGGATGACGGACGGCGATGAGACAACTTATTGGAAGAGTAATCCGTATCTTACGCAGCATTTCACCGGCGAAAGCGATGCCTTGCATCCGCAATGGGTGATCATCGATCTGGCGCAGGTGCAGCAGGTCGATAGCCTCCACATCAGTTGGGCGGAGCCCTACGCCACGAAATTCCTGGTGCAAGAGTGGTTAGGCGAAGATCCCATGCAAAGCCCCACCCGGGGAGTGTGGCAGACTTTCCCCCTCGGCGTGATCGAGCACGGCCACGGCGGCTCGCAAGTTCTTCGTCTGAATGCCACACCTCTTCCTGTCCGGTTTCTTCGCATTCTGATGACGGAGTCTTCCGACACCTGTGGAGATCATCCATCCTCCGACCCTCGCGCCTGCGTTGGCTACGCGATCCGCGAGCTCTATCTCGGAACAACCTCGGCAGACGGCGAGTTCCACGACATCATGCGGCATTCCTCCAACCAGGAACAGACGACGACCTATTGCTCTTCAGTGGACCCGTGGCACGAAGCTTCCGACCTGGGCACGACCCATCAAGCGCAGGTGGGCTTTGATTTGCTGTATCGCAGCGGCGTCACTCGCGGCCTTCCGGCCATGATCTCAATCGCTCTGGTCTATGACACTCCAGAGAACGCTGTCGCCGAAATCGCGTATCTCAAGAAACAGAACTATCCAATCTCCTACATCGAAATGGGCGAGGAAGCGGACGGGCAATATCTTGCGCCGGAAGACTACGGCTCGCTCTACCTGCAGTGGGCAACGGCGCTGCACCGCCTCGACCCTACTCTGAAGCTAGGTGGCCCTTCATACCAGGGCACAAGTCAGGATGTGGAAACCTGGCCGGATGCGGGCGGCAAAGTATCGTGGACGCAGCGGTTCGTCGACTATCTCAAACAGCACGGCCGCATGAGGGATCTCGCATTTTTCTCGTTCGAGCACTATCCCTACGAGGGCTGCAGGATACCCTGGGGCAGCCTGTATGACGAGCCCCAGCTCATAAACCACATTATGCAAGTGTGGCGCGACCACGGAATCCCCGCGGATCTCCCCATGTTCATTACGGAGGGGAATCTATCCGCGTCCGCGAGCGAAACGTTCATGGACATTTTCTCGGGGCTCTGGCTCGCCGATTACGTCGGCTCATTCCTGACCGCGGGCGGAAACGGAGTCTATTTCTTCCACTACCTGCCGCTGCAGATGGAACACGGCTGCAACGATTCGCCCGGAACCTTCGGGATGCTGACCGTCGACGCGCAATACAAGATTGAACAGCCTTTGCCCGAGTTCTTCGCATCGCAACTGATTAATCTGGAGTGGGTCGCGCCGGGTGGAGATCTGCACGAAGTATTTCCCGCCAAGAGTGACGTCGATGATGGTGCAGGCCACGCGGTGGTCACGGCCTATGCTGTGAAACGTCCGGACGGGCAGTGGTCTCTGCTCGTGGTGAATCACGACCAGCAGAACGTTCACCGTGTGAAGATTGCGTTTGCAGACCAGGCCACCGGAAAGAGCGATTCATTCGGTGGGACCGTCGAGATCTCCACGTTCGGTAAGGGTCAATATCGGTGGCACCCCGGACACACGCGATACGTGGGCCACGCCGAATATCCCGCCGAACCATCCGTTACAGCGGAGACCTTTGGCATGGCCGATCCCGACGGACCGATTCTCCACACCACGCAGAATGTCAGCGCAGAAACGGCATACGAATTACCCGCCGCATCGGTAGTCGTCATTCGAGGCAACATTCACGCGCGGTGATCGGCTCGGTCAAGTCCATAGCTTGGTGGCCGTATTAGTCTTGTACACGAATGCACTTATGAAACCGGCAATAACTTTACTTGGCATTACGATCTTACTGGCTTTTTCCAGCCTCGCTTCCGCCCAGGACACGAATTTTGAACCCGAGCGCCAGCAGATTCCCGCTCCCGAGTGTCTGCACACGAAAGACGTGTGGGACGCGGGATCGAAACCCTGCACCGCGGAAGACCACGATGCGTGGCTCGCCGACATCCGGCATTGGCGCAGTGAGCACTTGATTCGCGTTGGCTACGATGGATCGCGCTACGATTTGCCCGCGCTCAAATGGACGCAGTCCAGCTTCTTCCAGCCACAGATGATGGTGCAGGACCGCTATTTCTATGACCCGGTCTCACGCCACTACACGGTTGACCGCTATCTCGATGACTTAGACAAGCGCTATGGCGGCATCGACGCGGTGCTGATCTGGCCGACCTACCCGAACATGGGCATCGACGACCGGAATCAGCACGACTTGATTCGCAGCATGCCGGGAGGGGTTGCGGGAGTGCGGCAGATGATCGCGGACTTTCACAAACGCGGCGTGCGCGTCCTTTTTCCCATGATGATGTGGGATCAGGGTACGCGCGATCCCGGAAAACCGTGGCCGCAAGCGATCGCCGAGTTGATGGCGGAACTCGGAGCCGACGGTATCAACGGCGATACCCAGGATGGGGTGCCGCTCGCATTTTCAGTCGCTGCCGACAAAGTTGGACATCCGCTGGCTTTTGAACCGGAGGATGGTCCATCCGATGAAGCCCTGGCGTGGAACGTCATGACGTGGGGACAATACACCTTTCCCTTTGCTCCTTTGGTCGACAAGTACAAGTGGCTGGAACCGCGCCACATGGTGAACATCTCCGATCGCTGGAATCGCGACAAAACGAACGATCTGCAATTTGCTTTCTTCAACGGCGTCGGTTGGGAGAGCTGGGAAAACATTTGGGGAATCTGGAACGGGATTACACCGCGCGATGCCGAAGCGACTCGTCGCGTTGCAGCTATTGAGCGTGCCGTCGCTCCATTTCTAAGTAGCATCGAATGGGAGCCGCTCGCGCCGATGTTGCGTTTCGGAGTCTTTGCCAGCCGTTGGCCCTTGGATCACCAGACTGTCTGGACCATCGTGAATCGCAACGAATTCGACGTTGAGGGCCAGGAGATCGAACTCCAACCGGAAGAGGGCATGCGCTATTTCGATCTTTACCATGGGACTGAGCTCAAACCTGAGCACAACGCTCTAGGCAAGACTGTGCTGAGTTTCACCGTCGAAGCGCATGGCTACGGAGCGCTACTGGCTGCAAGAACGGCTCCGAACGCGGGTATCCAGACACTCATGTCAAAGATGAAAGAAATGAGCGCCAAACCATTGGCGAGCTATTCGCATGAGTGGAGAGTATTGCCACAGCAGATTGTACCGATCGCTGCGACTAAACCGCCCACGTCATCGCCGGCCGGCATGATGAAGATTCCCGCCGGCGAGTTTCTCTTCAAGGTGCAGGGAATCGAGATCGAAGGATCGAACGATATTGGCGTGGATGTGCAATATCCCTGGGAAGATTCTCCACGTCGTTTCCACGAACATCCCATGTCCGTGAAGTCATTCTGGATCGATACCTATCCCGTCACGAACGCGCAATTCAAAAAATTCCTGGACAGCACGCATTACCATCCGCAAGATGACTTGAACTTTCTGCGTGATTGGAAGGATGGAAGCTTTCCCGCCGCCTGGGACGACAAACCTGTGACCTGGGTCTCTTTAGAAGACGCGCGGGCCTATGCGGCATGGGCCGGCAAGCGTCTGCCACACGAGTGGGAGTGGCAGTACGCGGCGCAAGGCAGTGACGGACGCATGTATCCCTGGGGAAATGACTGGAATGCAAGCGCGGTCCCCGTGCCCGACAAAAGCCGCACCATGCGCGGGCCAGACGCGGTGGATGCGCATCCGCAAGGCAAGCGTCCTTTCGGCGTGATGGACCTGGTCGGCAACGTGTGGCAATGGACCGAAGAGTTCACCGACGATCACACACGCGGCGCCATCCTCCGCGGAGGCGAATACTATCAACCCCAGGGCTCAATGTGGTATTTCCCTCAGACCTACAAGCTCAGCGAACACGGCAAACTTCTGCTTACGGCCCCGGGCCTCGATCGTTCTGGTGGAATTGGTTTTCGTTGCGTTCAGGATGCGGAGTAGGCCGGCGCTCACTGCGGGTCGCGGGAAAGCTCAGGATTCGGCAACGCTCCTTGTTCCAGCGCCAGCCTTCCCCTCTCACGGGCCTCGGCAAATAGGCTGGTGTAGGTTCGGAGTTCCGCTTTCGCCTCCTGCGCCCGTCCCATGTGCTGCAGTACCTGCGCGCGTACGAAGTGGATGCGGTAACTGGTCGGATCAAGCTTGGCAGCGGCGTTGATTTCGGTGAGCGCGCCCGCGTGCTTTTTCTCCCGGTCATAGACCTGAGCCAGTTCCAGATGGGCGCTGGTCATCTTGGGGTCAAGTCGCACAGCCTGCAGCAGCACCGGCTCGGCTTTCTGATCTTCTTGCTGCAGGTAGTAAACCAGCCCCAGCTGTTCATAGCTGTAAACCACCGCAGGCTCGACCGCAATATCTGCGAGGAACTCCGCCTGCGCGTGTTCCAAATCCTGCTTCCTCAAATACGCAAAGCCCAGATTGAAGTGGACGAAGGGCAAGTTCGGATTCGCCTGAGCGGCCTGATTCAGTTCGGCGATGGCTTCGTCGTACTTTTCGTGATTAATGTAGGCCTTGCCCATGAAGAGGTGGACTTCCGGAGAGTCCTTGCCCGCTTCCAGCAAGCGGCCCAGTGCCCGCTGTTCCAGTTCCGGTTGCTTCGCCTCGCCGGCAGCGATTCCCAAAGCGTACAAATAGTTCAGTTGATCCGATGCCTGCGGCCAAAGCGGCTCCAACGTGGCCACGGCGTCGGCATAACTCGCCACAAACAGGTAGCACAAGCCGAGCAGGTAGCGTGCCTGCATCGAACCTGGCACGTCGCGGACTACGCTTTTGAACGGCGCAATGGCGGAACGATAATTGCCTTCCCGGTAATAGGCGAGCCCGATGTTCAAGCGGATGCCGGGCACGTCGGGCGCCAGACCTTCGGCCCGGCGCAGCATTGCAAGCGCCGGATGCCACTGCTTGCGCCGCATCTCGATCACGCCCAGATTCGCGTAGGCTCCGGCAGCCTGTGAATTCAGAGCAAGCACCGAGCGAAACGAGCGCTCAGCTCCCGCGAGGTCTCCATTCTTGAGCGCCGCTTCCCCCGCTTCAAAAAGTTCCTGTTGCTTCGCGTCCAAGGGACGATCGGACCGCCGTGTGTCCGGCGCATTGGAATGAAGTTGCTGGGAAGATGGCGCAGGCAAAGCTTGTCCCGCAAGCGCAGTGGGTAGCAAGAAAATGAGCAGAACGAGGAATCTACGAACCATGGTTGCAACGCTTGCCGGGCGCTCCAGAGCGCACGCAGCATTTTACGCCTTCCCCCAAGCCATGCACCCTCACGCGACTTGCTGCTGTGGCGATTCAAAGAGGCAAGCTCAGTAAGCCACGAGAAACCGAGGCACCCCTTCCCGGTAAAGATCTTCGTCACTGCGCAATGGAACCTCTTCGAGGGCAGTCCCTCTTCCGACCGGGAGGTGTAGAGAAAAATCGGAGCAGCGGTTCCTTTTTTAGCCGACTTAGACCGCCACAAGCGCCTTTCCGCCGATTTTGTTCTTGACAATCAACCGTGCACAGCAGGATATTGGAACGTTTCAATATATCGTTTAAGTACGCCGACTGGAGCTTCTTTTCGCCTGGACGCGCAGATCGGCAAAGTCACTCCATTGGGGATCCAGGAGGCGCAACGTGAGTCTAACCACGCTCATCCTTCGGCAAAGCTGCCGGCGCATATTTCAAACTCTAACCGTTGCCCTTATCGTCCTATTGCCGCTGGCACTGTTCGGCCAAGGCTATTTCGGAACCGTGAGCGGCGTTCTGACGGACCCGTCCGCAGCCGTTATCCAGGGTGCAAAAGTCACCCTCGTCGACGAGCAGAAGGGATATCAGTTTACGACCAAATCGGACAGCGATGGACGGTACCTGTTCGTTTCGATTCCGCCGGGGCTGTACTCCGTGACGGCGGAGATGCAAGGGTTTGAGAAAACCGTGCGCACCCACATCAAATTGAGTGTCACCGAGAACCCGAGTGCGAATCTGACTCTGAAGGTTGCGAGTTCCGCGCAGAGTGTTGAAGTTAAAGCCCAGACCCAGACCATCGCCACCGAAGATGCGGTCACCGGCCAGGTCGTCGACCGCAGGTTCATCGACAACCTGCCCCTGGTCGCTCGCAACGTGCAGGCCCTGATCTATCTCTCGCCGGGCATTACCGACCAAAGTGACGCGAACAGCGTGATGGATACAAACGGAACGAACTTTATTTCCAACGGCAGCCGCGGAGCCAGTGCCGACATTTTGATGGATGGCGCCAGCGTCACCAACTTCGAGCCCAACGGCGGCATTACCTACGCGACCTACGTTCCCAACCCGGAGTCGGTGGAAGAATTCAAAGTACAGCAGTCGAACTTCAGCGCGGAATATGGCTTCTCCGGAGGGTCCATTGTCAACATGGTTACACGCTCCGGGACGAACACTTTTCACGGTGAAGTGTACGACTTTGCTCGCAACACTATCACGGACGCAAACAGCTGGTTCAATGATGAGGCCGGGCAGCCGATTCCTCCGGTTCACCGGCACGACTTTGGCGGCACTTTCGGCGGCCCGATCATCAAGAACAAGACCTTCCTTTTCTTCGACTGGGACGGAACCCTGCAAAGCTACATGAGTACATATTTTGCCGGCGTGCCCAGCGCAGCCGAGCGTACGGGGAACTTCTCAGAGCTCTGCGGCGGGGATGGCCCCAATGGGCCCGCGCCGGGTGCGGCATTCGTGAACGGCATTTGCAACAACCCGGCTGGCCAGCTCTACGATCCCTATTCCGGTGTTTATAACAGCACGGACGGCGGACCTGTGCGCCTCACCGCTATTCCGAACAACAGAGTTGACCAATACATAAGCCCAGGCTGTAACCCGGCCGCGCTTCCCGCGGGTAATACCTGTCCGCCAGGCCAGTCCGAGCCCACGCCTGGTGTTGCGGGCAATCTCATCGACCCTGTTGCTGCCAAGATGATCCAGTTGTTCCCCAATCCAACCCCCGGCTACGCCGCTGCTACCCCGTACCAGAACTGGATTGCTTCCGGAGCGACCCCCAGCAACAACGAGGAGTTTGATATCAAGATTGATCATCGCTTCAACCAAAAGAATCTGTTGAGCGGAAAGTACTCTCAGGAGTGGAACAATTCGACTCCTTATAATTGCTTCAAGAATTTTGTTGATCCCTGTGGCAGCGGAGCGAACGGAGGCAACTCGCACCTGGTCGCCCTCAACGAGGTCTTCACCATCAGTCCCACCATGCTGTTGACCACCACTTTTGGGTTCACTCGGGGAACGACCCTGATCTTTGCTTACAACTCCAGCCAGAATCCCAACCCTCTCAGCACGCTGGGTTTCCCTTCCTATTTGGAGCAGAACGGCTTCAATGGTGTTCCTCCGATCTTTCTTGGAGATTACAGTGCGGCGGGGTTTCCCAATATGGGGAACAACCCCTATGGCAATTACAAGCAGGGCCAAGAGACTGGTCAGCTTTCGGCGATGCTGACGAAAATGCATGGTGCTCACGAATTGAAATTCGGATTCGAAGCCCGTGTGCACCAGCAGAATTACATCCAGACCAACGCCCCGCTGGGGTATTTCAATTTCTCGTATGGGGGCAGCTCCCTATGTCCGGCGGGAGGGATCACAGGGACTTGTAACGACGGCAATACCGGCGGCGGAGACGACATGGCCAGCTTCCTGATGGGCCAAATGGCGGGGGCGTCTTACGAGATTCAGTTCCGGCCTGCCAGCGAAAACTACCAGTACGCTGTCTTCGTTCAGGATAACTGGAAGACCACCAGCAAACTGACTCTGAATCTGGGGCTGCGCTACGACGTCTCGTTGCCGCGAACCGAGCGCTTCAACCGCATGAACTGGTGGAATCCGAATGTGATCAATCCGCTGAATGGAGGTAGTCTGTCTTACGACGATCAGTTCAATGGACCGACAACCCTCACCCTGCACGGCGGCGAGTTCTTCAACAGTCCGAGCGTGCGCTCCGACTGGCTAACCGACTGGAGCGACATTCAGCCGCGTGTTGGGTTTGCGTATCAGTTCGCCCCGAAAATGGTGGTGCGCGGCGGTTACGGCATCTTCTACAGCCAGACCCGTTCCGGTGCGAATGGTTTGCTCAGTTATGGTTCGCAAGGCTTTAACCAATACACCAGCGCGATTACGACATATCTCAACCAGAACAACTCGCCGTGGCTGCACCTGGGCAATCCCTTTCCCGCTCCCAGCAGCATAATGCAGCCGCCAGGGAGCGCTCTCGGCGAGCTGAACGATGTGGGCTTCGGCGCTATCGGCCCGCTCCGCACCCATGCTGCGGCCTTGACGCCCTACGAGCAGAGCTGGACGTTGGGCATCGAACGGCAGATGCCCGGGAACGTCGTTCTGGCTGCGAACTACATTGGGAAAAAAGGGACCCACCTCTACTTCGCCGGCGATAACAATCGCGACATCCTGGGACCTGCCATGGAAACCAACCCGACTTTGGTCAACAACCTGGAAACCTATGTCACCAATCCCTTCTCTTCACTAAATGGTGGCCCCATTTCCAATCCGAACAGCCCCCTTTCCAGTTCGACGATTCAGGAGTTCCAGCTGCAGCTGCCATTTCCTCAGTACACGAGTGTGACCACCGACGAACCGCCGATCGCGAACTCGATTTATCACGCGCTGCAGTTTACGGCAAACAAGGCTTACAGCAACGGTCTGGAACTGGTCGCCAGCTTCACGTGGTCGAAATCGATCGACGACTCCTCGATGTATGACACCAACGTGGCGTGGTTGGGAAACTATGGCCCCCAATCCGGCTTTGCATTGCAGGATCCGAACAATCCAAAATCGGAGCGAAGCCTCTCAACGTTCGATGTGCCCGCGATGCTGAAGTTCAGCTACAGCTACGATCTGCCCATCGGCCGCGGCAAGGCTTTTTGGACCGGCATGCCACGATTCGTGGACTACATCATCGGCGGCTGGAAAACCAATGGCATCTGGGAGATTCACTCTGGCCGGCCGTTGCAGTTTTTTGTATCCAACGGCGGAGTACCGCTGCCAACCTATGGCCCGCAGCGCCCCAATTTCGTCGGCAAGCCGGAGCGGAACTACGGCAGCGACAGCGTCTGGGTGAACAATTTCTTCGCCAATGCGGGCAACAGTTTGCCCAACAGCACGATCCAGACTCCCGCTCCTTTTACGCTAGGAAACGCCCCTCGGACCACGGCCGACATCCGCACTCCGCTCTCGTTCACCAGCGACCTGTCGATCGCCAAGCAGTTCCTGCTGTCGAACGCGCATGAAGGAATACGGATGGAACTGCGCCTGGAAGCCCAAAACGCATTTAACCATCCGGTCTTCGGCTCGCCGGATATGGGTATCGGCGATGGCGATTTTGGCGTGATCAACTACCTGGCGGTTGGGCCGCGGCAATGCCAGTTGGCCGTAAAAATCATGTTCTAAGCGCGACAGCGGGACGGTCTCGCTCGAGTTTACTCGTGGGAAGCCAATGGCACACATTTCCCTAGGCCACTCCGAGTCTTCTGCATTGCAGCGAGCCAGACGATTCGTGACCATTGTGTGTCTGCTTGCGGTCGCCGCCTTTGCATCGCCGCCGCCAAACACCCTTGGCCGTCAGAAGCACAGCCCAGACCAGAGTAAAGACCAAACCAAAGCTCAAGCTAAAGATCAGGCCCCGACCATCCTCGAACTCTCTCGCGCGGATTATCTTGACCGCGTCCAAGCTATCTGGACGGCGCAGATGATTGCGCAATTCACCGGTCTCCGCTTCGAACACCAGGTCGCTTCTGCCGTTCCCGTCACGCCCATGAGTCACCTGCCCGGCTACGCTCCGGTGGATGACGACTATTACTACGAAATGGTGGCCGTACGAGCCTTCGAAAAGTACGGGCCCGAGCTCACCGTCGAGCAACTGGGCGAGCAGTGGCTCGAAAACAACGCAGGTTCCTGGGGATCGAGCGAGCAGGCGCTGCTCCTGCTGAAGCGCGGAATCAAGCCTCCCGACACCGGCCACCCCCGCTACAACAAACTATGGTGGACCATTGGGCCGCAATTCAGCAGCGACCTCTATGGCGCTCTTGCGCCCGGCATGCCCAATGTGGCCGGCGGACTGGCGCGGCGCCTCGGTCACATCAATGGTTATGCCGAAGGAACCGATGGCGGCGTGTTCATCGCCGGAATGATCAGCATCGCATTTGCCGAACCCGATACGCATGAGATCGTTCGCCAAGCCGCCGCGCTCATCGACCCGCAATCGCCCTACCGTCAATCCCTCGACATGGTGATCTCCATGGCGGAAAAAGGCGTGGGCCCGGAACAAATCTGTCGCGCTCTTGACCAGCGCTGGGGAATCGAATATCCCGCCACCAACAACGCTGTCCTGAACGGTGGATTCGTGGCCGTCGCTGTCTGGTTCGGGGAGGGAGACTTTCAGAAGACGCTGCAGCTGGCCGTGCATGCGGCCGATTTCGCCGATTCTGATTGCAACGCGGCCAATTCCGCGTCCGTGGTTGCGGCCATGCACGGCATGAAGGCGCTTCCCGCGGAACAGGTCGCCGAACTTCACGACCGGATCTTCGGTTCCCGCATGGGTCCGTTGCATCTGACTCCGCCAGTGGACGAGAGCATTTCCGCCCTCGCTCGCCGCACCGCGGCCGTCGGGCAAGCCATCCTGCTCTCCCACGGCGCCACTTTGGATTTGGACAAAGACACTCTTCGTATCCTCGTGCAGGAGCCAATCACTCAGCCCGCCGAGCTCTTCAAGCTAGCCGACCTTATGCGCTACTGGAATCGCGAATGGACCCTTGAGCGCGCCGGATTTGGAGGCGCCGGCGGCGGCCTGGAAGGCATTCGCGGCATAACTTTCCTTGATGGGGACGTGCTCTCTACTTATCCGCGCGACGAAGTTCGCGGAACGCTTTTGCGCCGCTCGGCGAAACTAAGCCAACATCCGCGGCTGACTTTTCGGGCGGGAGTTGATCCGGGTCGAGCTTGGCAATTGCAAGTGTACGTGAACGACGACAAAGTCCTCGATACGATTTTGCTCGGATCGTCTTTGCTCGGTACGTCGCCGCAACGCCTCTGGAAGACGTTCCGTCTTAATCTATCGAGCTACGCGCGACAGGATGTCGTCCTGCGCCTGTACCAGCGAGTTCTGATTCCCCACCGCGAAGCTGGAAATGCCTACTGGCGCGACCTGGCCCTTGAGTAACCTGCCCCACCGCCCTAAAGTCCCCGCGTGTCCTGCCGATGTATAAAAAAGCGAACGCAAAATAGGACGCAGTAAACGGTAAGCGTTTCTCCGATTGGAGATGAGTACAGTCTGATGTCTATCCGTGCTCTCATCGTCGACGACTCCTCGGTTATGCGAAAGATCGTGGACCGCTCCCTGCGCCAGGCCGGCATCGAAATATCCCAGACCTTCGAGGCTGGGAACGGGGCCGAGGCGCTGACGGTTCTCCAGGATAACCGGGTCGATCTCATTCTCTGCGACATCAATATGCCGGTCATGGACGGGCTGGAGTTCATCAAACAGCTTCCAACAGTCGAGAACGCCAAAGGCGTGCCCGTTGTCATGATCACAACCGAGGGCAGCGAAGCCCATGTGGTGCAAGCTCTGGCCTGTGGCGCTCGCGGTTACATTCGCAAGCCGTTCACCGCGGATCAGGTGAAAGAGCACGTCATCCCCATATTGGCAGGAAAACCATGACCTCCGGGGCCCAGCCGTTAATCAGCAATAACCCCCACCAAGCCTGGCTTCCCATGCTTGAACTGGCCACGCAGGAAGTCTTCGAGCTCATGCTGGCCTCCCACCTGACCAAGCCCGTAACGCCGGCACCCGAGGCGGCCATGAACATTACTGGCATGGTGGGACTTGCCGGGCAACTGTGCGGCGTCTTGAGCATTGCTTGTGATGAAAAGTCGGCTGCCCTCATGGCGTCCAAGATGCTGGGCATTGAATTGGACAAAGTCGGTCCGGAGATAGCGGACGCGCTCGGTGAAGTCTGCAACATGGTAGCGGGAAACTTCAAGAACAAGATTCCCGGGCTGGGGGATGGCTGCATGCTTTCCCCACCCTCGGTAATCACCGGGAACGACTATAGTATCCACTCCATGGCACAGACTCCGGCCCTGGAAGTCGGCTTCCTGTTCGAAAATATGCCCATCATTGTGTCCGTCCAAGTCCACAGCTAGCCTCTCGGTTTGAAAACAGCTGGGTGGTTGCCTACGGACGGGCGCGTGCCCGTGTTCCCTATCCCGTGAGAGTTTCCCGGTTCGTTTGCAGACCTGGTGCGCCAGGAACGCCTGCGCCGCGGTTTCTGTCTCGCCTCGATTTCAGTTTCGTGCCGCGCTTCCTCCGAAGATGCTGGACACCAGCGCGAAGACTTCTCCGATTGCTTCGTCCATCTCAAACGTGAAGCGCACCAGGTCCACGCCATCGAGTTCGCGGTGTTCCTTCAACAGAATTTCCCAGGCTGGGTTGGAAACCCAATCCACTCTGCGCCGCTCATAGTAGCCGTAACCCATGCCGCGCATGCGGCAAAGCAGATCGCTCAGATGAACCAGCGCCACCAGGGGTTGCGCCGCCCCGCTGCGCTCCGGGGCATGGTGATGTGCGATGACCTGCACCATATCGTCGGCGAGGTGCCATTTCTCGGCCAGTTCGCGCCCGGTCTCGCAGTGGCTAAATCCCATGGTAGCGTGTTCCGCCTCGTCGATCGGAATCTGCTCCTTCGTTGCGTGCGCCAAGGCTAGGCTAAGCTCCTTGGGAAACGCGATGCAGTTCACCAGAATTCCGATGTCGTGCAGCAGGCCCGCCATGTATGCCTTGTCACCGTCGGCCGCAGCCAGTTTCTCGCTGAATTTCCGGCACACCATGGCGCAACCCAGGGAATGCCTCCAGAACACTACCGGGTCGACTCCCCCGGCTTTTGCGGGGAAGGCATTGCCCAGGCAACAAGTGAGCAGAATCGTTTCCACCCGGCGCAGCCCCAGCGTGATCATGGCCGCCCGGATCGTTTCGGGCGACTTGGCCAGGCCGAATAAGGGTGAACCGGCCATGCGCAGGCACTGTGCCGCAATGGTGTTGTCATAAGACACTAGCTTCACCACGTCATCCAGTTTCACGCGCTCCGGCGGCAAGTTCAGCAGTTCCAGCAAAGGTACAAAAACCGCCGGAATGGATGGCATGGTCTCGATGCGCGCCACGCGCTCTCGAATGGTTGCGGCGAGGGAAGTCGGGGTCATAGCTTGCCACTCTTGAGGGACGGTTTCCAATACGCGATCGTCCCGGGAAAATGGACCAGATGAAATTTGTCGTTCAACTTGAACAGCGACTCCGAAGTCCCCAGGAAAAAATATCCGCCGTAGTTGAGATTGCTGTAGTAATGGTCGATCACCTTGGCCTTCGAGGGACCGTCGAAATAGATCAGCACGTTGCAGCAGAAAATCAGGTCCATGCCTTTCATGAACAGCATGCGGGAGTCGTCCTGCAGATTCAGCCGGCTGAAGGTGATCAGCTTCTTCACATCCGGACGTATCTGCAGCTTCTTCTCATCGATCGGCGAGAAATACTTGCGCTTGAAATAGTCGGTGGTTGCGCGCAGTGCGTAGTCGCCGTAAATGCCGGCTTTCGCGGTTTCCACCGAACGGTCATTTAGATCCGTCGCCAGGATTTCCACCGTCCAGCCTTTTAGCAGCCGATCGCTTTCCTCCATCATGTTCATGGCCAGCGTGTAGGACTCCTCTCCCGTGGAACAGCCCGCACTCCAGATGCGCAGCCTCTTTACTACCTGCTTGCTTTTGTCCTGGACCAGTTCGGGCAGAATTATTTTCCGCAGCGCGTCGAGCTGAGGGGGGCTTCGGAACAGGCAGGTTTCTCCAATCGTCACTTCGTTGAGCAACTGCCGGAGTTCTGCTTCCCGGTTCGCATGCACAGTAAGAAGATCCCAATACTCGCGCGGAGTGCGGACTGCCAACTGTTTCATCCGCCGCCCGCAGGCGTCCGTCATTAAATAGAGCTTCTCCTCAAGCTGGAAAATCCCGCACACCTTGTACACCAGGTCCCGAATTTGCCGGAAAATGGGGTCTATGGGTTCGGCACCCTTTGAAGAAAAGGGTGTCGTCATTGCGCTTTGGGTGCCGATGTTCATTTGGCTCGATACTCCAGGGTGACCGAATGGGCCTCGGTTGAGGCGACGCGAGGTGCATGGCTCTGCATCACGCGACGCGTGATTTCCTGTCCCAGTTGATCCAGGGGATAGACGGCATCGGCCTGCCCCGCGCCGTACACCAGGCCGGGCATCCCCCACACCACGGCGGAAGCTTCGTCTTGAATGATGACTTCTCCGCCCCTCTCACGAATGAGTTGTGCTCCAATCACTCCGTCCGAGCCCATGCCGGTCATTACCACGCCCAGAGCGCTCGCCCCATAAACTTGAGCGACCGAGCGAAACAGCACGTCGACCGCTGGACGGCAGGAGTTTTCGGGTCGGTCTTGATTCAGTTCCAGACGCGCGCCGACGCCGGCGCCTTTTACCGTCATGTGAGAGTTTCCCGGTGCGATCCACGCTTGTCCGGCGCGCAGCACCACCCCCGCGCTCCCCTCCTGCACTGGAATCGCCGAGTGCGCCGCCAGCCGTTCCGCCAGCAAGCGCGTAAATATCGGCGGCATATGCTGCACCACGACGATGGGAACCGGAAAGTCCCGAGGAATTCGCGGCAGCACTTCCGCCAGCGCATTAGGACCGCCCGTGGATGTCCCGATAGCCACAATCTCAATGCGCCGGTGGGCCGGTCTGCGCACCGGTACCGGCGGACGAGGCGGAGGCAATGACTTAAGCCTGGTGACCGGTCCAGCGCACAATGCCTTGATCTTCGGGAGCAGCTCGGCGCGAATCGCCGCGATCGCCGCAGCCGGGCTGCCGGTGTTGCTGGGTTTCGTCGCGTAATCCGATGCGCCCAGCGACAAAGCGTCCAGAGTCGCCGATGCCCCACGCTCGGTGAGCGTGCTGAACATGACGACCGGCAGCTTGGGATAAAGCTTGCGCAACTCCGCCAGCGTCTCCAGTCCGTTCATCACCGGCATTTCAACGTCGAGGGTGATCAGGTCCGGATGGAGCTGCGCGATCTTCGCTAGCGCAATCCGGCCGTTGCTCGCCGAACCCACCACCTCGAGCTCTGGATCTCCCGACAAGGTTTCGCAAAGCAGCTTGCGTACCACCACTGAATCGTCCACTACGAGAATGCGGATTCGAGTCATCGCTGAGTCATGCCTGCCTATTCGCTGCCGCCCCGCCAATTTCTTCGAAGCATCGATTAGCCCACCGGCGCGCCACCTCTAGGCTCCGTGTGCTCTTGCTTTTGGTTTGGACACAGCCGGTTGGGAACGGGTCTCCGGTTTGCTGACCTTCTCGGACGCTGACTGCGCCCCCAGCACGTCATCCCAAAACGAACTCTTGGAATTGACTGCGGAGACCCCGATCTGACCCGCACGAGCTGTATGTTCCTCTCCTGCCCACTCCACCTGAAATGCTTCCTGCTTATTCAGGCGGGCGAGAGAAATCTTGCTGCCCGGCCGGAGCTTTCCCCGGATGCCTTTCAGATGAGCTCCCTGCCGGCTGACGTTGACGGTAATCACTTCCTGATCGACAGGCGGTCCGCCGTCCGCGGCGGCGGTCAGCCGGACGGGCAACGCCATATCGATCCGGGGATCGCGGCGCTCGATTTTGAACTGCGCCATGAGCTGGCTCAACTGGGCCGCGATTTCGGCCAAGTCCTGGGCCGCTTTTTGGGACTCCTGTGCGCGCGTCGAAGTACCATTGGCGGACTCGGCTACGGCCCCGATGGTGGCCGAGATGTCTCCCGCTCCCGCGGCCGCTTCGCTGGCGTTGCGCGTCATCTCATTGGTGGTCGCACTCTGCTCCTCGACCGCGGCTGCGATGGTCGCCGAAATGTCGTTGATCTGGTTGATCACGCCGCTGACCGTTCCAATCGCCGCCGCCGCCCCCTTGGTGTCCGCCTGGATGGTGGTGATTTTGTGACCGATGTCTTCGGTGGCTTTGGCGGTCTGCTTGGCGAGTTCTTTCACTTCGTTGGCCACCACGGCAAAACCCTTGCCCGCTTCTCCGGCACGGGCGGCTTCGATGGTCGCGTTCAGAGCCAGCAGGTTGGTCTGCTGCGCGATGGAAGTAATGACCTTGATGACTAAGCCGATCTCCCCGCTGGACTGGCCCAGCTTAGCCACAGTGGCGTTCGCGGCTTGCGCTGTGGTAACGGCGCTGGAGGCCACTTTGGCGGCTTCATTGGTGTTGGCCGCGATACTCTGAATGGTCGACGTCATCTCGCCGGCGCCGGCGGAAAGGCTCTGCAGATTCTGGCTGACCTGCTGGGTGACGCGGGAAACGGCGTTGGCCTGGATCGCAGTTTCACCGGAATTGGTAGCGATCTGCTGGTTGGCAGCGAGCAGTTGCTCGCTGGCCGTTGCCAGCTTATGGGCATGGGCCACCACCCCCCGCAGGAGCTCCTGCAGCTTGTCCATGAAGATGTTGAACAGGCGACTGACTTCACCCAGTTCGTCGCGGCTGAAACCACCAGCCATGTCCAGCCGCTTGGTGACATCTCCATCGCCCTCGGCGATGTCCTGAATCATGCGGGTTAATTGGTGGAGCGATGCGGAGATCGCCCGCACCGAGGCAAAGCTGCCGGCCAGCAGGAAAAACAGCGACAACCCGCACATCACGAACGTGGCGCGAGTGGCGCGGGTGCCTTTCTTGCCGGCGCTCAGTTCGACTTGTTTCGCACTTTCGTCCAGTTGATTGCCACTGTCCTGCATCTCCTGCTGAAGCCCGGTGTAGAGCTCGAGAGTCCGCCCGGCGGCGGTTACAGCCGCGGCTGGATCGCTCACAACTGCTTTTGCGAGCGCATCGCCGGCACTCTGATACTCCTGTACCATTCGGCCCTCCCCGTCCAGCGTGGCCTGAAGCGCGGGGTCCGTCACCGCCGCTCGGGCGGCGCTGCTGCGGTCGCCCAGCAACTTGGAGTGTGTGGCCCAGTTGGCCACGGCGTCCTGCTGATCCTGGCCCTTTTTGATGCAGATCGCGTAAATATCCTCTCTGGTCATGTCGTTGTACGTGCTGGCCTCGATGTGATTGCGGATCGCCACGCCAATGGCGGCTAGTTGCGTGGTCGTCTTGGTGACGGAAGTGATGCCCCAGTAGCCGGTCGCGCTCACGCCGGCCACGAACAGCAGCCCAATAATCGTCAGGCCATACAACCGCCGCTTAATAGTCAATTTCATCCAGCTTGCCCCAATCTCCTGGTACGTCTTTCCCCACCCCGGTCGCGCGTTACGAGCCTGCATCACCCGCTCTAGGCGTGCGCCGCCATGCTTCTGGTCCCGGCCGCTTGGCTGCCGCTATCGGCCTTAATCTTGAACTGCTCAACCAGCCGCCGCAGTTCGGCCGAGGTCTCCACCAGCTGCTGTGCCGCTTTCTGCGTATCGCCGGCTCCGCGCGACGTGCTCTCCGCCGCCTGCGCCACCCCCGCAATATTGCTCGTGATCTCCCCGCTGCCATGCGCCGCTTCGCTCACGTTGCGCGACATCTCATTGGTCGTCGCATTCTGCTCTTCCACCGCCGTCGCTATCGTGCTGGAGATTCCGTTCACTTGGTTAATGACCTCACTGATCGATGCAATGGCTTCGACCGCCGCCTTAGTATCGGTCTGAATGGCTTCGATCTTCCGGCTAATGTCTTCCGTCGCCTTCGCCGTTTCTTTGGCCAATTCTTTTACTTCGTTGGCGACAACGGCGAACCCCTTGCCGGCTTCTCCAGCGCGCGCGGCTTCGATGGTGGCGTTCAAAGCCAGCAGATTGGTCTGTTGCGCGATCGAAGTGATGACCTTAATAAC
>Ga0116121_1000208_pt1 | contig 34331 bp, 43 predicted proteins | sample June2015DPH_13_1_FD_89725 | JGI IMG/M metagenome (GOLD analysis project Ga0116121, IMG submission 89725) | Peatland microbial communities from SPRUCE experiment site at the Marcell Experimental Forest, Minnesota, USA - June2015DPH_13_10 | ecosystem: Environmental > Terrestrial > Soil > Wetlands...
CGTTTCTGCCGAGTAAAGCTCTCCAATTTCCGCAAAGGAGCGCTGCCCGTCGAAAAGCTGGATCAGACGCCAGCTTTCAGGAGGAAAGACAAACATGGATGCCACTCCAGGCACGAATGCCCGCACCACCGGAACGCCGTCTTCGATGTGTTCCCGGAACACGACGTCAGGATGTACTCGCGGAGGGCGCTCGCTGATGAGCCGAGCTGGCAGATCAGGCAAGGCAACGTTGAGGGCTTGGGTGATATTCATTGGTACATCGTCAGGTTCACGCTTGCATTCATGCCCGGGCGCAGGTCAGCACGGGAGCCCTCCACCTGTACCAGTACCTCGAAGCTGCCGCTGGACGGGTCAATGACCGGGCTTACCTCCGCGACCTTGGCCTTATAGCTTCGATCCGGGAGGTCGGATGTTGTGAGGTTCACTTCCATCCCCTTCTTAATCTGACCGATGAATTTCTCCGGCACAGTGAAACCCATGCGGAGCGGACCATCGCCCGTAATCCAGAATAGGCGGTCGCCGCGGGTGACCTCCTGTCCGTCGCGGACGTATCGTCGAGAGATCACGCCAGAGAAAGGAGCACGTACCCGGGTCTTTTCCAATTCCAGTGCGATGGATTGTTTCGTTGCAATTGCGGCGGCCAATGACTGTTCGGCACGTAGGACTTCGAAGTGCTCTTCTTCGGCTTTGTATTTAGCGTGTTCGAACTGTTCGAAAGGAATGAGCTGTGCATCCCACAACTTCTTAGCTCGATCGTAGTCGGCTTCCAAGACTTTGTCCTCAGATTGCCAGCTCTTGAGCTCGGCGTCAGCACTATTGGCTTTGGATCGCGCGGCTTCCAGATCTGCCATGAGCTGTCGATTGTCCAACTCGGCCAGAACATCTCCCATTTTCACCCGAAGCCCGACGTCTGCAGCCAGCCTCGAGATGACGCCATCTCTCTGCGCCAGCAGGTCGAGCTGGTGCTCCACAACCAGAGGACCGGAAGCGGTGAACGTGTTTTCCCTCACGGGTGTGCTGGATTGCTTCGGTGCAACGGGGATGGACTCGGGGGCTGCAGAAACACTTTGGGGCATCGGCTCGGAGCATGCGGTGAATGTCAATGCCAGTCCTATCGAAATTACGGCAACGGGCAACAGTTTCTTGAAGCTCATTTCTCTCACGCTCCGAACTTACACTCCCAACCACGACCAGAATTGCGTATACACCCAAACGAACGGCCGGCGGAACAGCACATATCCGGAGGGATACCAGCCCACTCGAACTTTTCCGCGCCCTTCCATGCCGGCACGAATCTCACGGGTTTGGTTGGAAATAGCGACACGGGCAAAGAAAAATCGTGAGTCTCCCAGAAGCACGCCTTTCGGACTCACCAGCATTACATCCCCGTGGAAAACCCGGGCCGGGAAACTGTTGAGCTTGATTGCTGCCGGCTCACCATTGCGCAACAAAGAAGCATCACTCTCGTCGATTGCCACGTCCACGACGGTGCGGGAGGTGTCGACGATCTCAGCGAATGTATCTCCGTACTGAAGCCGCCTTCCCACCATGTTTTCCACGTGCGGTGTCGCGACAGTGCCATCGATGGGAGAGCGCAGTTTCGTTTTGTCGAGAAGGTTCTCATCCCTTGCCACCTCTGATTTCCAGTAGTCCGCCTGAACTCGCTGGACTCCGGCTTCGGTTCCGTCGCCGGTAGCCAAGGCGTGATTCATCTGCAAGAGCGCGGTCTGGTATTTGGCTTGCGCCTGTGCCAATAGTGTTCGGTAGTCCCAGTCCGCCAACTCGGCGATGACCTGCCCCTGGGCGATATGGTCTCCTTCCCTAACATCGATTGTCCGAACCACTCCCTCCACCTCGGGCTGAACCTGGGCCGTACGTACCGGTGCAACCACCGCATCTCCATCCAGGCGCAAGGGCAATGGAACCGCTGCCAAAAAGATCAGGAGAGCGGCCGCCGACGCAATCATAAAGGTGCGGCGTCTTTTCTCCATTGCCATGAATTTCCGCTTCCTTTCCATGACGGGCTGGAGAACGGAAATGAACGGCACCTCTTTGTACATCTGCGCATTACGCAGCGCGACCGTAGCCTGTCCGGCGACAACCTGCAGAACCTCCAAATGAGCGGGCAGAAGAAAATCCGGGTCGCGGCTCTCTATTCCCATGATTCCGACGCGGCCGGTATCGTCATTCAGCGGGATTGCGTAGAACGCTCGCATCCCGGAGCTCTCGAAATAGCTTTTGAACTTCGCGACAGTGTCTTCCCGAATGCTGTCGATCTGGTCTCCGTGCTGACGAACGTAAACCACTTCGCCCGACAGCATGGTCCAGCGCAAAATGTCATTGAGCGGAGCAATCTCCGGAGAACTTGCATCGAGCTGTGTGACGCCGGAGACGGCGGCGAGTCTGTACTTCCCGCCTTGCTGAAGGCCGATTGCGGCGCGCTCGTAGGGGATGAGCGCCTGCGGTGCATTCACAATCGTCTGTAGCACGCGTTCCAGATTGAGAGTGGAGGTGATCTCGCGGCTGACGGTCACCAGCATTTCGAGAACTTCCACCTTGCGCTCAGCCAGCAAGAGACTGGCGTTGTAGAGAGCGATGCTGGCGGTTTCGTTGAGGCTGGTCAGAACAAAAAGATCGTCGTCATCGAAGGGTTTGCCGTCCAGCCGGTTGACGGCTTCCACTACTCCGACGAGCGCCCCTTTATCAATCAGAGGCGCGGCGACAATTGATTGCGCCCGGCCATCCTTAAGTTCGCCGTTGCGACGAACCAGACGCTCGTCTCCCGACGAGTCGATCAGTACTGCATCGCCGTTATCAGAGATGTCCCCGGCGATGCCCTCACCCACTCCCTGCGTCATGCCTTGACTCGAAGTCGGGTCAGAGCCTGACTGATGCATAAGCAATAATCGGCCGTCGCCTTGGACCAGCCAAAGGTTGACTCCTGCGCACTCCAGCATTTCTCGAGTCTTGCTCCCGATGATGGGCAGCAACTCGTCCATCTCCAGCGTGGAGCTGAAGACTTTCTCGATGTCGTAAAATTGGGTTACGCGCGTGATGGACGACAGCGAGTTGTTGCGCTCAGATTCGTACGCCTGAGACGCCACTAGAGCATGGCCGGCGATCTCGCAGAGCGGCTTGAGATCTTCCAGGACGGCGCTGTCCGGAACGGAATCAAAACTGAGGATCTCAATCGCTCCCACCAGCGCTGATTTGCTCAACAGCGGGAGACACGCCAGGCACCGCAAAGTCCGGCGTATATTAAGGTGCGCGTACTCCTCCCGCACCAGCGTACGCCCCTCGACAATAAAGGATTGGGGAGATTGAACCAAGGATCCAAGGGTTCCAGCCTCAATCGCCACTCGACGGTCCGGTTCGGCGCCGTCCCCGGCCGTTGCTTTCACGGACCAGAACTGCCGGTCATCGTCCTCTTGCAAGACGTAGAGAATAGCGGTTGCTTCCGGGAAAATATCGACGATGGTTTGGGCGATGATTCGGGCGCGCTCCGCCGTCCCGCTGACCTCAATCAGCCGCGTGGCGAAACCTGCGATGTTTAGGTCCACATTCGAACCAGGTGATGTCATGACTTCCGGTATAAAGAGCGCAACGGGGGAGGAGTAGCAGAAGCTTGCAAAAATCGCCAGCTTCTTCTAATGTGAGCGGGCACTTTATCAGAGGCTCATACGAGAGTCAACATGATCTCACAAGCCTTCCCCGACAGCCTCGCGAACGTATAACCTGAAGGTGGGAACTGGGATGGAGATCGAGATCCGTAATCGGGGAGAAGTAAAGCTAATTAAATTGACTGGCAGGCTCACATTGGGCGACTCAGTCGACCGCCTGCGAGCAACTTTTGACGACCTCGCGGGCACCGGAGCGTATTGTTACGTCGTGGACCTGAACGATATCGCCATGCTTGACTCGAGTGGGATCGGTTTGCTGGTTCAGTATCTCACTCTCACCAAGCAGCAGGGAGGATCTCTGAAACTTCTCAATCCTTCCCCATTTGCAATCAAGACCCTGAAAATGATTGGGTTGTTGAAACTGTTCCAAGTATTCGAGGACCAGGAATCCGCCGTGGCTTCATTCAGTTAATCATCAGCCTAAAACCGATCTCATTAATAGCAGCCCGATAGGGGAATCTTCTTGGGGAAGACTGCGCTACCAGCAGTCTGGCGCTGTGGGCAAACTAAACCCTTCGAGGAAAGTTCAAAAATACGCGGATTTGTATACCCACGGTCTACAAAACTGGGAATCACTAAACCGCCGCTTCCCTCGAAGTCCATCACGGACTCAACCCGTCCCGAGGTGCGACACACATACCAGAAGTCGATAGCTGACGGCCGATTAGTTGGCTTGAGACCGAGATTTCGTTTCAAATCGTATGACATCAACCACTTGCCGAGAAAACAAAGCACAGAGGTGCTTGAGGAATGCTGCGAGGATGGCGGCCTCGACGCATTCGATGACGACCGCGGGGACACGTTTATGACACGGTCCCCAGTGCTTGTTCGGTTCCACCACTGAAACTGGCATGAAGACAAAACCCAGCTCACGAATCGAACCCCGTTATCAGTGAGCGCTTCTATCGCGAGTAGAGTCGAGAACAGGCGCAGTAACTGTAGTCTCCCGGTGGTTAGTCGACTCGGCTTTCGCCTCATCACCTCAGTCCGGTTTGGCCTGGTCCTGTTTCCTCTTCCCGCTCATCGAACCGGACTGGCAGTTTTCCCGCATCCGGCTCTCGGAAAAGACTCACGCAACTGAAGCGCGGGTCTACATGTGATAGAGTGTCTCCCGCTTTTGAGTGAGGATACAATGGCTAACCAAGACAACGGCAACAAGGAAAACATTGGTGTATGGGAGAAGATACGAAACGTAATTGGTCTTGTGCTCCTAGCTGCGATTTCTTATGAGATGGGCCTCGCCCACGCGCGATCGGAAAGAAGTAAAGGCGAGTACTCCGCATTGAAAGCTCAATACGACCGGGTCTTGACGGAGTCTTCCGCGCTCAGGGCTCAATACGACCAAGTCTTGACGGCATACTCCGCTTCGAAGACTCAATGTGCAGAGACCTTGACAGAGTATGCAGCTCTTAAAAGCCAATATGACCGAATCGAGGCGCGGAGAACCAGCCCAGTCATCAACAAGCCAAAACCCCAACCCTAGCCGGACTCCGCCGGGCGGTAAACTGCTCCGCCAGATAATTGGCGTTAAATCCGATTACACTCGTCCTATGAAAAAGGATGTCGAGAAAAAAAGCTTCTCCCCGCCCCTCTGAGAGATGCGGGCGTGGTGACTTACATCCAGCCCCACCTCATTCTTAGAGGGGTTATTGGTTTGGTCGCTTTGGCTCGCCGCACTTTCCCGCGGCGATGCCAACCCCATTTGCTGGTCCCAACTCGACGGTTTCATGAAGTCAGTGGCGCACGACGCCGTTCGGTTGCGAAGCTACGCAAGCTAAACGTTGGCTTAAGTGCAGCCTCGGCACCCTGTTCTCCTTATTTATGGAGTTTTTAATGCCGGGATATTGTCTAGCGCTGCCGCACCTCCTGCTGTTCGCCTGTGGAAAACATTCCGCTCCAAGCCGAACACCATTCCGGTAGACGAGCAAAACGGTTCGCCTTCGCTCGAAAAGGGGAGAGAGCAGTCGATGATCCACTTTGATGGCACCACGTGGACAGCGTTTTCCGCTCCAATGATCAAAGGCGACAACAACACCTTTCTACAGGGGGTGGTCGATATTTCTCCGACTTCGGCCTGGGCGGTGGGAAATGTGACTGACGGGGCACATCCGGGGCAGGTGATCGAACAGTGGAATGGAACCAAGTGGAGCCTGTTTCCCGCCCCCAAGTTCGGGAAGAAAGACCTAGCGGATGTCTTCGCCATGACCGCTAGCTCGGCGAATGACGTTTGGGCGATCGGCAGCTTGATGAACCGAGGCCCTACCGCCCAAATGTCGTTGGGAGAAGATGCCGAAGCCGCAAAAAGTTCGCTGTTGTGCGTCAACGAGCACAACGGTTGGGTTCCCCGTGATTTCTGGTTGGAGCTGTGGGAGAAAGAAGCAATCATCGAGTTCCATCTGAAGAACCCGCTGGAAGGTTATCGGCGGCTGACGTTCATGATGCTCGACGCTGACGTTGCGGCGGTTAGTCCGGCGAGTGTTTGGCGAGTGTTAAAGCAAGCTGGATTATTATCCCTGTGGAAGAGCAAGCCATCGCGCAAGGGAACCGGTTTCGAGCAGCCGCTGCGACCGCATCAGCACTGGCATATCGACTTTCTTACATCAACCTGTGCGGCACGTTCTATTACTTGTGCAGCATTCTGGATGGGTTCAGTCGTTTCCTCGTGCATTGGGATCTGCGTGAGTCCATGCGAGAAACTGATATCGAAGTGATTCTGCAGCGAGCCAAGGAGAAGTACCCGGAAGCGAAGCCACGCATCATCTCGGACAATGGTCCGCAGTTCATTGCCCGCGACTTCAAGGAGTTCATTCGCATCTCGGGCATGACGCACGTATGAACCTCGCCTAACTACCCGCAATCGAATTGCAAGCTGGAACGTTGGCACAAGTCGCTGAAAAGCGAATGCATTCGACCGGGGACGCCGCTGTCGCTGGAAGATGCAAAATGCCTGATTCAACAGTATGTGGACCGATACAACTATCTCCGGCTGCACAGCGCGATCGGTTACGTGACGCCGAAGGACATGCGCGCCGGGCATCAGCAGGAGATTCAAGCCGAGCGGGATCGGAAGTTGGACGCGGCGAAGGAACAGCGGAAGAATCGCCGCCAGCGGGCGGGCGTGATGGATGAAACGGATTGCTCCCGGTTGGCCGACAATGCAGAATTAACACAGCGGCAAGGCCAAGCATATATTCAACGAAGCGAATCGCCGCGTTCCCCTGAGGAGTCCTTGTATCTCGGTACACGCGCGGCGGTGGAAGGTTCCCCTAGCGTTCGGCAAAGCGCGGCTCACTGATAGGCGCGCCGGCCGGTGATGCTTGTTTTGCCGGGAGGAGTGCAAGCAGCACGACTCCAATCGCGACAAAGATCACAATGTCCTGGGGACTATCCTGCCTGTGAATCCCGTGCGCCGCGGCCTCCGCCGATTGGATTGTCATCGTGAACCCATGGGCAAGGCTTGACCACGCCCCATAGGCGATCATCAAGCGATGCTTGGCCGGCTGCTTAACGGCCAGCAACAGACAGGGCCCGAGCGCCGTGTTAAGGCTCAGGAACATCGGCAAGACATCGTTATGCCCGTTAAGCCAGCTAGAGTGCCACAGAGCGTCGAACAGGAGATAGCCCCAAAAGGAATAAAACAAGCCCACCAACACCAACACGACCTGCAAGGCGCGCTCACGCTTCATACCGTCCTCCGTTTTGTCTGATGCCAAGGTTATTACCACCTTTTTACTTCAGATTGTGTAGCACGCTGAAGTCCCCTTTGTCCGGTCCCGCCAGAAACGTGACCAGTTTCTGAACCGTGGCAACACGAGCGCTGTGATCAAACGGGCACTTCTTCCTCAAATTTATACGACGACCCGGGCAAAGCTAGCCTTCATACCCCCTTTTCGCGAGTGTCAGCTGCGATGCGTCCGATACTGGAACCCTGCGAGCATCCGCAGTGTGAGCAGAATGCTTCTCCCCCTCGAATAGGCTTGCCACAGGAACTGCAAGGCCCAAGGAGAGGCCCTCGGAACAGAAAATAAAGGATGAATCCAATCAAATTGGGTATGAGGAAAGCAGCAATCATCCAGGCCCAAGCAGGCATTTGACGCCTTTTTGCGTCCCCATAAATATATCCGAGGGCAAGGAAAAAAGCCGCGGTGAAGACGCCAAACGTTAAGCCAAACCAAAGGGCTTCCGGCATGGTACTGAGAAATCCTTTGGAAGCAAGTAGGGAACGGCCCTGGCTGGAAGCAAAATAGACTACCCAAATCGGGATCGCCAGTGCTGCGATGGCCATTGCAGACCTGGGTAGAATATTCCGCGTTGCGGTTCCCAATAAGACAGCCGCAACTACAAGTCCGCCCAAGAACGGTATCAAAAGCAACGCCGATTGCTGTGTCATGCAATGCCTCTATTCTCACCAGGCGCCGCGAGCAGACATAAGGCCGAGCAAAAAGATGGCAGCAGCCAAAAGACGAGCACGCCTGCCTGGACTTGAGCAGTGTCAAAATGCATTGGGACCGCCAGGCGCTTGGCCATCTGGTACACGAGTGCCGATCCGACAAATGACATCGAGAGTGCTACAGCAAATGCAGCCCAGATCTTGAATTGCACGTTGTGCTGTCGCATTGTCCCGGTGTGATGCGCAAGAATCTCACGGACCTGGGCATTCGAATCTGGTTCACTGGTAAAGGTGAATTCCCGCAACCCCCGAATCGTACGCGCAGTTAGCTCGACGTAGCGCTTGCAGCCATCACAGTCGCGGATGTGGTCATGGATGAGCTGTCTTTCGCCCTCTGAAACCTCTTCTACAAAAGACCTGTCGATAAGCTCGCGAAATTTCTTGTCACACTCCAGGCGAATCACCCCCTTCCTCAAATGCGGATCTCAGTGCTGCAAGACCGCGATAGATTCTGGACGTCACCGTTGTCACAGGGGCACCCAAGACCTGAGCGATTTCCGGAAGAGACAGGTCTTCTTGAAACCTCAGCAGCAAAGCCTCGCGATACAGCGGTGACAGAATCTGCAGTTGACCGGCCAGACGTATTGCGTCTTCGCTTCGAGCCGCGGCTTCGAATGGGGAAGGACCGGAGGAGGGTAACAGCAGGATTGCATCGCGATCATTTGGCAAGGAAGCTGTCTGTACCGCTTTTCGTTTTTTCCGGAGGTAATCTATTGCCAAATTGCGGGCGATCGCGAATAGCCATGGATCAAACCGCTGCCGCCCGTTGTACTGGCTGCCCCGTTGCAGCACGCGAACCCAGGTCTCCTGCGCAAGGTCCTCAGCATACTCTCGCCTCCCGATGAGGTATAGCAGGTAGCGCACCAGTCGATGCTGACAGCGCTCCACCAGGTCTGCAAGAAGCTCCATATCCCTCTCACGTAAGCCTCGCGCAATCTTTGCCGTTTCGGTTTCGGCTGTCGTATTCAATGTCATGGGAAGAGCCGACATATATCTTGTATACGATTAAACCGCAGCGGATTACTCAACTTTTGACCGAAAAATCACGCTAAGATTTGCCTCTGACGGATATCGGATCAATGGACGGCAAGGGCCTGACGTGTACAACTCGTTGATTGGCAGACCCCAAAATAGGATAGATAGTTGTCGAAACCAGGCGATCACAACTCACGATTCGAGTCTGGCCGGTCTGGGTTCCGGCGGAGTCACGGGCAAACCGGATGTTGAGAAACGGCAGCTCGTTGCGGAGTTACAATGATTTTGCCAGGTGAAACGGAAGCGGGCACTGCGGGGACGCAACCATGCTGAGGGATAACCCGGAGGGCTCATCGAGCCGATGGCTCAGCAGCGCTGGAGTTCCTTCTCCCGCGTTGCACGTTGACGGGAGGAAGTCATCGGACGATAGACCCTCATGCCTTGAAAATCCCCGCCCCGCAGGGGAAGCATTGCTGGAGTCAACGGTCCCGATGAATGCGTGGCACTCACACTCGGAAATACAAACGTAATTTTGCGAGTCTCATTGTGAATGACAGGATCACCGTACACTGGCCCGGCATAGGCCTCAGTTGGCGAAGCTGTGACGTCGCGGTCCACGCGGTCAACGTAAGATCTCCGACGACTTCCAACCTGCTGTTCCCTGTTCTCAGAATGCGCGTGGACTTGAATGTCAGCAGGGCCTGATACGTCGCGTCAGGGACGTAGCTGGTCGGTAAGGTACCCTCCGGCCTGAGTACGTGCCCCCAGTTTTCATCCGCAGGATAGATACTAAGATCGAAGAATGAGGCGTCCAGGTCGTTTGTGTCCAACTTTACTTACCCGGTCACACGTGCGACACCGGTGTTCACTGAATCTGAGGTCGCTCTGGAGCCTCGAAACAATCGGGCATTGGATGTGCCGGCGTCGAGAATCCATGTATCGCTAGCAAGAGCTAGAGAGGTAATAAAGAAAGCCGCGGACGCAAATGTTATGGTTCGATGTTGCATGTTGCGTTCCTTTCGTCCTGTGTCCGGCACATCTCAAGCAGGACAGCACTTCAATCGTCCTTCGACGTTAGGGCTATTTGCACTCTGTCAGTGCTAACAAGCATCGAGCAGGATTTATTCCATAACTGGACTTTTAGGTTTGCGCACCGTTTTCGTGATATCGCCAAACGCCGGTACTTTCGTTCAGAAGAGCGAACAAAATAGGCCGCCCAGTGATTAGGGCGGCCTTTATAAGTACTTTGTGAATTTCTCTTCCTACACACCCGGCAAACACATCGAGTTCAACCTTCCCAACTCATAGTGATGTGCAGGATTTGTCATGACGATAACGCCAGTATCGATCATCCGGTTATCCGACACAGTCACATCAGCCTCGAAAGCGAAGATCTCCTTCCCCTTTTCACGCTCCCCGTCGCTTTCACGGTTGACCGCTCGCAGAGCCGCACAAATCGAGCCAAGGATACAAGCACCGACCACTAAAATCAGAGCGCTCAAACAAAGACCGAACAGCAACTCGACCATGCTTTCTACCATTCGCACGTCTTTTCGTCTCCACTGGCGTGTGCCTGACGCTCGTCTAATCAAAGAATAGGCGATCGGATTACGGTAGAGCCTGCGTTCTGAGAGATTCCAACTCTCCGAACGCAGGTTTCCCGCGACCTGCGTTTGGGTGCGGCTGCGTTGCGCTTTCGCAGTTTCATCAGCGACTGGTTCAAAGTGATGCGAATCATCCAGGTCGAGAATTGAGACGCCTCTCGGAACTCCGCCAGGTGTTGAAACGCCTTCAAAAAGGCCTCCTGGACCGCGTCTTGGGAGTCCTCCCTGTTACGCGTGACGCTTTGGGCAATTCTGAAGAGTTTGCCATCATATCGCTTCACGAGTTCCTCGAAAGCCGCCATGTCCCCGTCCTTGCTGGCGTGCACGAGATCCAGGTCATCACTTGCCGCTGTCCATCCGTCGACTTTTGCTGAATGACTGGCCATATGGTCCCACCTAGCTTTCGAAAAGAGCTGCTGCGATTAGAGGGGCGAGCGCCTATTTCACCACGACTTGCCCCGTCATCTTCGGGTGGATGGTGCAGTAGTAGGAATAGGTTCCCGGCTTCGAGAACTGGTAGGAGAACTTCTCATCAGTATCCAGTACCTTGGACTTGAACACACCTTCTGTGCTGACCGAGGTATGCGGAATGTCGTCGCGGTTTGTCCAAGTCACGGTTGCGCCGACGGGTACCGTGATGGTTTGTGGCCCAAAACTGAAATTGTCAATTTTGACCTCCGCGTTCGCCGCAGAGGGCTGATCGGCCGCAGTCACGATTGGTGATCCTGCCAGCAGCAGAACCAAAGCAATAATTACCGAAGCGAAAAAGCCTGCAACCCATACATTTCTTGCCAACATGTTCTTAATCCTTTCCAGATTGAATGTTCTTGCTTGTCTTTCTATTCGGCCATCTGATTAACCGCCGGCTCGTGCGTGCGGTGACCTACCACCAAGGCGCATCTCATTACCCGAACCCTATGAGCCTGAGCTGCCGAGCGGGGAATCGACAATCGCGAGACTTCGACCGCTAACCACGTAGTTCACATCGGTGATACCCAGAACCTGTTGCAGCTGGTCAGCTGGCACCTTCATCGGTCCGGCTGACGCAGCTGTTCCAGGGGCTGGTTGGGGGAAGGCCGTCGACATCGCCGTGTGGAACGAAACTTTACCCTCCACCTTCTGCATGATCTGGTGAATATGGCCGTTCAACACCGTCACGGAACCGAAACGCTTGACGTAAGACAAGGCCTGTTCGCTGTCGTCGGTTCCCCATCCCCAATCGGGATAGATGGTCCATAGTGGGATGTGAGCGAAGAGCACAATCGGAGTGCTGGCAGAGCGGCCGTGAAGATCGTCTTCAAGCCACTCGAGTTGTTCGTGACCAAGCGATCCCATTCCTCCCGCTTTCAAGTTGGCGACATTCACGAGGCCGACGAAGTGCACACCCTTGTGATCGAAGCTGTACCATCCAGTGCCCTTTGTACCTTTCCCGTAGCGCTGGAGAAATTGCTCGCCGTTGTCGGAGAGCATGTCATGCTCGCCGGGCACAAAATAGATCTGTTTCGCGGACGCTCCTTTTAATGTCTGGTCGAGCGTATCGAACTCGCTCGGCTTGGAGAGTTGACTCAGATCACCGGTGTGAATAATGAAGTCCGGTCTCTGGGGCATCGCGTTTATCTTGTTGATCGCCGTTTGCAGCGTAGCGGTAACGTCCGGGTTGGCCGGCTTGTTGAAGCCGATGTGGCTGTCGCTGATCTGCACGAAGGTGAAGTCCGCCCCTTTGCCGGCATCCTTCCCATACGTTTTGGCGAATGCCCGCGACACCGGAATGCCGCCGCTCATGGTCCAGACAAGGCCGGTACCCGCCCATGCCATGCACTTCAGGAATCCGCGACGGTCAACGCCGTCGTCGTTGAGATCCTGCAACTTCTGATCGATGAGATCTTGCTTCTTGTCTGTCATTTTGCCCTCCGAAATCTGCAGCGTTCAGGGTTGATAACTGGCTTGAGCCGCTTTTATTCCCACCAAAATCGAAGAGCGACCTCAAATTTGTGGAAGCGCACCGCCGACCTGGTTTGCTCCCGGCTTACTCACTACCCGGGCCAGGATTCATCGGAGCTCTAACCGGGACCGTTTACACCGCTTAGAAATCCGCCCAGATGCCCGGTCAGCGCCACGATACCGACCACCAGAACTTCAAGCGCCAGGCGGCAGATCGGTAAGAAGACCGTCCGTCGGCGAGCGCGGAAATGGACCCACCACACCAGCCAGATCATCACGGTCGAGACACACGCCAGAACGAGGTGCAGCAACAGGATGCCCTTCACCTTCTGCCCCTCGAGTTGGAACTGCCATGCGAGTAGTCCGGTAGCGAGAACTGGAACGGTTGAAATCGCCGCCACCAGCAGGTTGTAGTAGGCTGCGTCCGCCAAGCCACGGCGCTTCGTCCATTGCGCGATAAGGTCGAACGCCACTGCCGTGATGAACAGCGCAATGGGAAAATGGATCAGCACGACATGTTGGGCGTGCTTCGCCAGAAGTGTCGTCTTAGGATCAAAAGGATTTACCATCGCCATTACCTCTTCTAGATTTGCCGTGCGTGTTCATTCCAATCTGAATTCGTGCGAACGGTCAAAAAACCCCACCCCCGCGCAAAAGGAGAGAGCAACGCGGGGGTGAGGCTCGCACACGCTACGGTAAGTAGTAGCGGAACGAAGTAAGGATCATGCCATCCAGCCCGTGCGGCTCTCCGCCCAAGCAACCCGCGAACTTGTTATTGCCCCGGCGCTCGGGAAAGAGTCGTACGAGCCTGTGCCTCCTTGGGCCCACTGCCATCCACGCGCAAGAGCATCGCGCTACCCTTGTCGACTTTCACCGCTTTGCGATTGGAGAACAACGTGACTTCACCAAGCGGCTCGGTGAGTCCGGATTGGAAGATTTTAAGGTCCCCGAATCCGTATGAGCCGCAGGCATTCACGGAGAAGAGCCAAAACGCTTGTGGTTGCGCATTGCTGTCAATCGTGACACTTGCATGGATTCCCCAGATCCTGGTCTACATTGGCCAGCACGCCGTGGCTGGTATATTTCCCCACGACCTGCGATCCCACCATGACTGGCTCACCTTCGCCATAGGAAACCTGGTCGCCTCCGATTTCAACTTCATAGTCGGTAACCTCGCTGGAGCTTGGCTGAGGTGAGGCCTCCAGTACTGCATGAGGCGATGCCACCGCGCGTAGGTTGGTAGTAATTGGGACGGTCCGGTTGCCAAGTTGCACTTGGTCGAACTGGAATGAGATTCTCGCCTCGTCCGATCCATTTCCCGAAGTCATGGCGTCGACCACATGGCCCGTCACTTTGGATCCTCTACGTAGCGTTTCTCCCCTGCCCAGCGGCACATCCTGCATCACCGTCGCGGTGACGGCAGCTCCGCTTCTGGTCTCGTCTGAGCGCAAGGAAGAATTCAAGCTGACGGGAATAATGGTGCCCGCCGGAATAGGTTCTCCAGATCGTGGGTTCTGCCCTTGGGCGGGTTGATAGGCCGGTTTCAGATCCTGTCCTGTTCCGGCATGCAGGCACATCGGCAGCATACACAGCGCCAAACCAAGCACTCTCAGATTGTTTTTCATTTTGTTTCTCCTGACGGAACTGTTAAAGAGCGCGTGGTTCTTCTGCAGCAGCATTCCCTCGGTGACTCCAGTACGCTCTGTGACTCGTTGTACAGAACAGATCGAACTCAGTTTTATTCCGTGGTGTTTTTCTGTGAGCTGTGGGAATAAAACGATCGTTCGCTGGTTGACCAGGTGTGGATGCCGGAGAAAGCCTGCCATCGGCAGTCTTTCCAGCAGTTAACCGTGCCTCACTTCGAGCGACCCTATAACTTTGCCTGCTGGACGACGCATGACCGGGAAGAAGCCGCGGAACTAGGAGGATGACGCCTCTCCGCCTAGCGGCTTTGCCGCGCAAAGCAAGCCTCACCCTCCGTAGTTGTTCGAGGACTCCGTTTGTTCCGGCTGGCGATCCGCTGGCTTCGAAACTACCCATAGTCCGTCGCCATGCAAGACGAAAATGAAATTGCGCCCGTCTTGAAGCCACTTAACCACCCGCGGAGCGGCTGGATTCGACAAATCCCAAACTACAAGGTTGTCATTCGAGCTGTCGTTGCGCATCGGCAGGACACCGGTTTCGGCAATGATCGCCAGATCACCCGTCACGTTCATCGTGCTCGACATTGCTGGATCCGGCCACGGGATTACTCCGAGGTTTTTCGGCTCGACAGGCTTGCTGATGTCGATAATCGAGATGCCTTGGAATTGTGACTGCTGTATATAGAGGTAGACCTTGTCGCTCCCTTTATTCTGGATCGTCATGTCGACAGCCGACAGTCCAGTGAACGGAATGTGGGCGACCACGCGGGCTTGGCTGTCGGCGCAAGGAGTGCCATAGCCGGCGAGTTGAATTCAACGAATCTGCTTCTTCTACTGTTCACAATCCGCCTCCTGTGAAATGCGCTTCACCATGGATAACGGACGTTTTTGACCCTTTATTCCGCTTGGATTGCATAATTGTCGAGCGACACGACAAATTGATTCCACTTGAATGGAATATTTAAGTAGAAAGTTAGTTTTCAACCGTAACGGGGATTATGCGGGGGCATGAAAGGCGGCCGTCATGATTGCGGTTTGTCATGCCAATCGCTCACCCTGCCACTCAGTTTTCCCAAACAATTTGTTGTTTTGAAGGGAATAAATCCAGGACTCCGAAGTTCTTAATTATGTGGACCTGTCAGGAGCGAATCTCCAGATCGACTCGTTCGAAGAGCTGGCCCTCCCGCTCTTCGATCAGCTTTACAACTTCGCTCACTGGCTCACGCAGAATCGCGACGAAGCTGAAGACTTAGTTCAGGAAACCTACGTTAAAGCACTAAAAGGATTCCCCTCTTTTCAGTTAGGTACGAACTTCCGGGCGTGGATCTATCGCATCATGCGCAACACGTTCTTGACCTCTCGCAAGGGCCTGAAAGTTACAATGACCGTGCCTCTCGATTTCGACGAAGAGGAAGAGGGCCCGGAACCTGCCATTGAGCACGCGACGCCGGAGACGCTTCTGTTGGCGAGCTCGAGCCACGAATCGCTGCAGAGGGCGATCGATGAACTCCCCGTGCAGTTCCGAGAGATCCTTCTTTTGTGTGAAGTAGAGGAGATGTCGTATCAAGAAATTTCCGACACGCTTGCGGTTCCTATCGGGACCGTAATGTCGCGCTTATCGCGTGCGAGAAAAACTCTACGGAATCAATTGCGACCGCAGTTACAACAAGAAGCAGGACTACGAATTCCTCGGGGGACAAACCATGGTCTGTGAATCCTGGAAGGCAAGACTCGACACCTACCTGGACGGAGAGCTTCCACACGAGGAGCTACGAACTTTCGACTCTCATGTGCGCCATTGCCCCGCCTGCTCTCCCGATGCTCTTTCACGCGTACAGTTGAAGCGTGCGATTCACCTCGCTGGAAAACGTTTCACTCCTAGCGCTGAGTTCCGGAAACGGATGCAGCAAAGTATGGCCCCCAAGGCGCGCCGCAGTTTCCGCGTGGGATGGATGTTAGCGGCAGCCGTCGTTCTCGTGGTCGGAACCCTGACTTCGACCTATCTGGGCAACCGATCCGGGAGAGACCAGGTGTTCAGCGAGATTGCGGACTTGCACGTGGCCACGCTGGCCAGCTCATCGCCAGTGGATGTGATCTCGACCGATCGGCACACGGTGAAACCCTGGTTCCAGGGAAAGATTCCTTTTGCCTTCAATTTGCCGGAACTCCAGAATAACGAATTTTCTCTGCTAGGCGGCCGGATGACCTATCTTGAGCAAACGCCGGGTGCACATCTCATTTACGACGTGCGCAAACACCATATTTCCGTCTTCGTATTTCAGGAACGGTCCTTGCCAGCCAAGTTGAGTGATAGCGCTTTCCAGCCGGGCAAATTGTCGTTCAACATGGAAACATGGAGTCAGGGCGGCCTTCGCTATTTCGTGATCGGCGATGCGAGTGCTGCGGACATCGATAGTCTTGCGAAATTGTTTAAAGCTGCGTCATAGATTTGACGCTGATAATACTGATGCTTTGCACAGTTCTTCAGGATTCGACCCCAATCCCGAGAACTAAGGCGGAAGCTTGTCTCTTCTTCAGCAAAGTTAAGCTCGATGGACACCGCTATCGCACTGGCTGTTTGCGCCGCCCCCGCTTAACAGGCAAAAACTTATAGCCCCGGCCGTACACTGTGAGAAAGTGTAACGGGTGTGAAGGGTCGCCTTCGAGTTTCTGTCTTAGCTTCAACATGTGGTTGTCTACCGTCCGAGTGCAGGGGTAGTTCTGGTAACCCCAGACTTCATTGAGAAGTTCATCCCGTGAGATCACGCGTTGAGTGTTCCGCGTCACAGAGAAGGAGGGTTTCCCGGTAATGCCCAGGCAGGTCGTCGATGGCGCGCTGCACCAATTGGGAATTAGTGCGACTCATTAGAATTGTTTCGGGAGTTCTCGTATCAACCGCTAGTTTAGGTCCGTCCTCATCCAAGTCCATGTCCATGGCATCGGTCATGCGGCGGTCGAGTTTGGAGATCGAACTTAGAAACGTGTTTTTCAAGATTCGAAACATCCACGCCCTGAAATTGGTGCCAGGCTGAAACGATGCGAAGCTGCGCAGCGCCTTTCAGGCTGCGTCAGGAAGCTGTGCTGCGCACACTCACGGAGGATGTGCTCAAAAGCAGCGAAATCGAGGGAGAGAAGCTGGACGCGGAGCAGGTCCGATCCTCGATCGCGCGCCGTCTCGGTATGGACATTGGTAGCCTTAAAGCTGTGGACCGGAAGGTGGAGGGAGTTGTTGAAATGACGCTGGACGCCACGCGTCACTATGATCAACCACTCAGTTCAGAACGATTGTTCGCGTGGCACGCCTCCCTGTTTTCGACGGGACGCAGCGGCATGAGGGTGATTAGGGTCGGAGCCTGGCGAGATGACGGCGGAGATCCAATGCAGGTGGTTTCCGGGCCGATGGGCAAAGAATGTGTTCCCTTCGAAGCACCAGCCGCGAAAAGACTGGACCCGGAGATGGGGACTTTTCTCGATTGGTTCAATGGAAACATTGAAGGCGACTGGGTAGTGAAGGCAGGGCTCGCGCATCTATGGTTCGTCACTATCCATCCCTTCGAGGACGGCAACGGTCGTATCGCGCGAGCTATCGCCGATATGGCGCTAGCGCGATCAGAACAAAGTTCCCAACGGTTCTACAGCATGTCAGCCCAGATCCGGCAAGAGCGTGCGGACTACTATGACATTCTGGAGCGGACGCAGAAAGCGACGATGGACATCACGCCGTGGATGGATTGGTTCTTGCAATGTCTGGGGCGTGCCGTCAACGGAGCACAAGCCACGCTCGGAACCGTGCTTTCCAAAGCGCACTTTTGGTAGACCTTTGGGGACTCTCCGTTGAATGAACGGCAGCGTCTTGTCGTCAACGGCTTGCTCGATGGCTTCGAGCGAAAGCTCACTAGGATGAAATACGGGAGGCTGGCGAAATGTTCGCACGATACTGCATTGCGTGACATTGCCGCTCTTGTTGAACGCGCCATCCTAGTGCGAAATTCCGAAGGTGGGCGCAGCACAAGCTATTCGCTTGCCAAGGTTACGTGAGAGTCGGGGAACCCCACATGGTTCCAGAATCCTCCCCCGCCGCTTTGAAGCGCGGCGAGCCGTCTCGGTGTAACCGCCGTCCCAGTTCGTGCCCATGAATATTTGGCAACCGCTTGAATTGACTGGGGTCAGACTTTTTTCTAAATTATGTCGCAGATCCAATACAAATGAGGGGAGAGTCTCGTTTAGCATCAAGAGCGTCGCTATTGGCGAGTCGCCCTCCATCCCTTGGACCCTCGAATCTTATCGCGATCTGAATAAGAGCGACATGCCAGGTTCTGCAAACATCTCTACTGCTCCCGATTTTCGAAGTTTGTACGAGTCGGCACCTGGACTATATCTCGTGCTCACACCCGATTTTAGGATTGTGGATGCGAGCAAGGCATACCTGCACGCCACCATGACAAGGCGGGAAGAGATTCTCGGCCGAGGACTTTTTGACGCTTTTCCTGAGAACCCCGGCGATGCCTCAGCAACTGGCGCGCTCGCAAATAGATTTCCGGCTCCAGTACGTTGCACACGGTCAATGAGGGACTGGGGAACAAATCCACGCCTCGCAACCAACGCTATCATGTCCAACCCGGAAACATGGGTTACAGAATGTACCGGCTACATGGGTGACAACCTCGGGCCGAAGGGATTGGAGGTTCCAGAACCCGGGTATCGAGATCGAAGTAGCCTAGATCATAATGATCATAATCCACGAAGCTGACCAGCCAAATATCGTCGTGAACTTCTATTCCCCTCCTCGCGGACCTGCATGTCGGGCGCGAGGGGTCAGTACCCAGCAAATCCCACGTGCCCTCAGCGATGTAGTGCCAGCCTTCTCCAGTGCAGTCGGGATTAGAAACAGAACCTTAGGGGCTATGCCCTCGGTGACCTTCTCCCCGCGTTAGAACCACCTTAGAATCGGAGCTCAATAAAGAAACTCTCCCGAGTTCCTGTCGACAATCGATTGACCTGCATGTTGTTTTGAGTGCAAGCGACACGGTTGTGAAAACTACCTTATAGGAGGTCATAGTCATGGCCGCTGGTGCAGCTCCTGCTCCCGAACCAAAGGCGGATAAGAAAACCGAGGCTACGGAAACCTGTGAAGCGCATTCCGTAACGCTAAAGCAGCGCGTTGAGCGCCTGTTTGGTGAAATTTTCAAAGGACGCGAAGAATACCTTGGCTGGCGCCAGTAGGCACCGGTTCAGACCGAACAACGGTGCCTCTCTTCCAATCTCCGCTCGCCACGCGTCTCCAGAACCTTGCGGTGAGTAGCCGGCCCGTCCCTCCGGCCAGAAATGTAGTCCGTCGCAGCCGGGAACCTATTCTTTATTAACCTGACCAAACAGATCCAAAGCTCTAGAATCGAAGATTATTAAAGCCCTTCCCGGGACGGCATCGTGCCCGCCGCTGCCTGTCTGCTTTGTACGCTCAAAGCTGCGCTGGCGATCTGCTCCAAAGGCACAACGACGCTCACGCCACCCCGGGAGATCGCCTCCTTGGGCATGCCAAACACGATACAACTCGCTTCGTCCTGCGCGATCGTGGTGGCTCCGGCTTCCTTCATCTCGAACAGGCCCTGGGCCCCGTCGTCCCCCATCCCCGTCATGATCACGCCAACCGCGTTTGGGCCAACGGAAACGGCCATCGAACGAAAAAGCACATCAACACTCGGACGATGACGTGAGACCAGCGGCCCATCGACAATCTGGACTATGAGTTCTTCGCCGCTTCGATTTACCAGCATATGCCGGTTACCTGGAGCAATCAGTGCGCGGCCAGTTTGTAGGTGGTCGCCGTTCCGGGCTTCTTGGACTTCGATGCGGCATTCCTTATTCAAGCGTTCCGCAAAGGCTCGCGTGAAGCCTTCGGGCATGTGCTGCACAATCACGACGGGAGGGCAGTCGACAGGCAGGGCGGCGAGAAAAATACGCAAGGCTTCTGTTCCTCCGGTTGAGGCGCCTACCGCAATTACTCCGTTCGTCGTCCCTCCGCTGCGAGGCTGGGCTTTGCGAGGCAGGACAGCATCGGCGGTGAGGGGAGGAACTGCTGCCATCGGCCGAAAACGGACCTGGGCTTGAGATGCGCTCCACACCGCATCCAGTAGAGTCACGGCCGATTCGTGAAGGAAGTCACGCACGCCAACCTTGGGCTTGGCGATCACCTCGACCGCCCCTTCTTCTAGCGCGCGAAGTGCGAGCTCAGTACCGCGAGCCGCCAGACCGGAGCAAACCACAACCGGTGTGGGCATTTCCGACATGATTCTTCGGATGAACGTCAGGCCGTCCATGCGTGGCATTTCCAGGTCCGTGATGACTACATCGGGAGGTTCTTTCTGCATCTTTCCCCATGCAATCAGCGGGTCTGACGCGGCCTTGACCTTGATCCTGCGGTCGGTACCCAGGATGGCCTGCATAACCTGGCGCACCATCGCCGAATCATCCACGACCAAGACTTGCACGTCATCTCCGTTCATCCTACGCACGTTTGCTTACGCTCCTCGGACCCCAGCTTTGCGCGGAAAAAGGGTACATCTAAACACTCTGCACCCGGTTTTCCTTGTCCCCCGTCTTCATGTAGATGGTCGGCTCAAGACTCCGCAGCAGGGGAGAAAAACTACTCAGGTTTTCCGCGTGGCCAACGAACAGAAGAGCGTTGGCCATGAGATGACGAACCAGATTTGCGACCACTCTGCTCTTCGAAGCCGCGTCAAAATAGATCAGAACGTTTCGGCAAAAAATGGCGTCGAACGGACCTTCGATGAGATTGGAGTGCTGGTCCAGATTCAACCTTCGGAAGTCAACCATCTCCTGGATTTCGCATTTCACTTTCATCTCGCCGTCTCGTCCCGCCATTCCGCGTAGCATAAAACTGTGCAGCAAATCCGGGGGTAGCTCCCCCGATCTGGTGATGGGATAAATCCCTCTGCGCGCCTTTTCCAAGACGCGCGTGGAGATGTCGGTGGCGAGAAGACGCACATCCCAGCCGTCCACTGCGGGAAGATGCCGGGCCAGCAACATCGCCACGGTGTACGGTTCTTCCCCCGAAGAGCATCCGGCGCTCCAGATTCGCACTCTGCGAGGACGCAGCCCGTGTTCGGCTTCCACACGCCAACGGGGCAACAGGTTCTGCTCCACGAACTGGAACTGCCTGGGCTCGCGGAAGAAGCGGGTTTCGTTGGTGGTGATGGCGTCAATCATCCGGACACGCTCCTCGTGCTGGTCCGGCCCCGCAACGCATTCGTAGTAGCTTTCCAGTGAATCGAGATCCAGCGCGCGAAGCCGACGAAAGAGCCGTCCGCACAACAGGGCCGTTTTTGCACTCCCCAGCCAGATGCCGGTTTCGCCGTAGATTAACTTCTGGAATTTCTTAAACAGCGCAGGACTAACAGAGATCTGCGGTGGCTGCTCAAGGTATGCGTCAACCCGGCGGGATGTGCCTGAATTCTTGCCTGCAGCCATTCCAACGGGCACAGCTAAGCTCCAGCCTCGAAGTGCGCCGCTTTGGCCGGTGCATCCGAAGCCGCATCGTTGGCAGGCTTATCGTCGGCAGCCGACGCCGTAACCGCCAGCAGTTCATCGGCAGAAAGCACTTTGTCGATGTCAAGAATCAGGCAAAACTTCTTGCCCAGTGCTCCCATGCCGAGAAGATAGTCGGTCTTGATACGAGTACCGAAAGGCGGAGTCTCTTCGATTTCGTCAGCCGAAAGCTCAATGACTTGGCTCACAGAGTCGGCCAATACCCCCATGGTGAGGCTCTCGCCCTGGAATAACACTTCGGTGATGATGATGCAGGAGAACTTTGAAATGCCGCTGGCTGGCAGCCCGAACTTCACAGCGAGGTCCACGACTGGGACCACCCTTCCTCGCAGGTTCGTGACCCCGCGGACCCAGGGCGGGGTGTTGGGTACGGTGGTGACGGCGTCGTATTCAACAATCTCGCTCACCTTAACAATGCTGATTGCATATTCCTCACCCGCAGTGATGAACGTGAGGTACTGCACTGCGCTCACCGGGAGTTGCTTCTTCCCTTCGTCCAAGGCTCCCATAGTTTTCACTCCTCCCCGCAATTCTGCTGCTGGTATTGTCGAATGCCTACGGCTCTCTTCCGCCAAGCCTGTGCCAACCCCGCAGGGCTCGACGGCGTCCACCTAGAATGGAGCAAAGTTTGCTTCTTCCGTTGCGTTCTTACCAACCGCATGAGTGCGGCTGGGCTGCGCGAAACCGCTCTTGAACGCTGGATTCAGGGGCACCGTCACGCGCCGCTGGCCATCGCCGGAGCGATTGACGGGCTGTTCTCCGGCTACACGGAAGTAAGTCATCAACTGCTGCAGTTGCTCAGACTGCGCCGCCAATTCTTCTGCTGTACTTGAAAGTTCTTCCGCCGACGAGGCGTTGCGCTGCGTAACTGTATCCACCTGGGACATCGCCTGGTTGATTTGTTTAACTCCGCTGGACTGTTCAGTCGATGCTGCTGCGACGTCCTGCACCAGTTCGGCGGTCTTTTTTATAGACGGCACCAGGCCAGCCAGCAATTGGCCAGACCGATCTGCGACGCTGACGCTCTTGCCCGCCAGGCCGCCGATTTCTTGCGCCGCCAACTGGCTGCGCTCGGCCAACTTTCGAACCTCGACCGCGACCACTGCGAAGCCGCGGCCCTGGTCCCCGGCGCGAGCCGCCTCGATGGCTGCGTTGAGCGCCAGCAGGTTGGTTTGGTAGGCGATCTCTTCAATAACTGAAGTCTTGGCGGCAATTTGCTTCATGGCTTCAACGGTTTCTTTGACCGCGCTGCCGCTCTCTTCCGCCGCCATGGCACCCTTGACCGCCGCTTGCTCCACTTGCTGGCTATTGTCGGCATTCTGGGTAATGGATGCATTCATCTGTTCCAGGCTGGAGCTCATCTCTTCCACCGAAGCAGCTTGTTCACTCGTTCCCTGGGAGAGACTCTGCGAGGAAGAAGAGACCTGCTGAGCGGCGGAAGCGACGGCTGCGGACCCTTCGCGGACGTCCCTGATGATGCCTGACAACCTGTTGCTCATTTCTTGCATGGCTTGCAAGAGTTTGCCGGTCTCGGAGTGGTTGGTGACGACAATTTCCCGGGTCAAATCGCCGGCGGCGATACCCTGCGCATACTGGACCGCCTGCTGGATAGGACCAGTAATGCTCTTCGTGACGCTGATGGCCGCGAGCGTCGCCAGGACGAGAGTGACGACCAGCAACAGCAACGCTATGGTTCGCCCGGCCGCGTAGGCTTGCTGACTCTCCTTCATAGTTTGCGCCACCGCAGCCGTCTGAAAGTCAATGAACTTCTGCCACGAAGCGCGGTATTTATCGAGGGCCGGAATAACTTCTTCGCTCAATGCCGTTAGCGCCTGGTCGCGTTTTTTGTCGGCCAACAGCTTCTTGGCTTGCTGGCGGGCAGAAATATAGGCCTGCCGGTCCTGGGTGACGGTCTCAAATTGTTGGCGCTCCTGGGAAGAGCTGAGACCCTTCTCGATTTCCGCGACTTCGGCGCTGATGTTGTGGCTGATGCCCTCGTTTTGCTCGTTCAGCTTCTTCTCTTGTTCGGGGTCGACGGTCTCGAACAATTGTATGGTGATCCGGGCATTGGTAATTGAGTTCTCGATGGTCTGGTGGGTCAACTCAACCGTGTTGTAACGATTCTGCATGGAGGACGACATGTTGGAATTCAGACGACCGAGCCAGGTCAGCCCGAATCCGCCCACCGCGATCACGCACAGCAGGATGGCGCCGAAGACGATACCCAGTCGCACGCCTATTTTCCGATCTCGCCAAGTTTTCATTGTCCTTCACCTTTCCAATCGTTGCTCTTTTTCTAAGCTTGCGCCTGCAAAGTCGGCTGCATTACTCCACGCAAAAGACTGGGAACGTCAACGATCAAACCGACCCGTCCATCTCCCAAAACCGTAGACCCCGCTATTCCTGGGACTCCGCGCAACACCCTGCTCAACGGCTTAACTACCGTCTGCATGCCGCCCAGCAGTTCATCCACTACGATTCCAGCGTGGAACTCATTGATCTTGACGACCACGATGTTTTCCCTCTTTGGGGTTGCACTGGGCAGGCCGAACACGCGCCGTAATCGCACGTAGGGAAGGGCGGTTCCGCGGAGACTAAGGACTCCGCTGGCTTCTGGGTTGCGCTGTTCCGGAGGCAATTCGGTGCACTCGGTCACATGTTCCAAAGGGACGATAAAGGTTTCATTGCCAACCCCGACGGAAAACCCTTCAATGATGGTCAGGGTCAAAGGCAACCGGATGGTTACGGTGCTTCCTTTGCCGGCCGTACTCGATATCTCCACTGTTCCGCGCAAATCGTCGATATTGCGGCGGACTACATCGAGCCCAACCCCACGACCGGAAAGATCAGTCACCGATTCTGCGGTGGAGAATCCTGCCTGCAGCACGAGGTCGTACACATCCTGGTCGCGAATCTCGTCTTTGCCAGACACGAGTCCAAGGCGTCTCGCTTTGTCGATAATCCGTTCTCGGTCGAAGCCAGCTCCATCGTCTTGGAGCTTCACGACGATGTTGCCACCGCTATGGGCGGCCGTCAGCCGGACCAGGCCACAAGAGTTCTTGCCCTGGCGTTCGCGCAAAGCAGGCTTTTCGAGACCATGATCGACCGCATTGCGCACCAGGTGCAGCAGGGGATCCTTCAATAATTCGAGCACGGTAGTGTCAACCTCGACGTCTCCTCCTACTATTTCCAAGCGAGCCAATTTCCCGTGGCTCTTGGCAATATCCCTCACCGAACGGACAAACTGGCGAAACAGGGGACCGACTGGCACCATGCGGATACTCAACACCTCTCTTTGCAGGTCCATGTACAGGCGCTCGGCCTCGCGATGCATCTCCAGGAGGGCGCGTCCGTGTTCGGTACCGAGCTTCTCGATCATTCTGCGCAGGCGGCCTTGCGCAATCACAATTTCTCCGGTCAGATTCAGCACGTGGTCGAGCTTGTCGACATCTGCCCGCAGCGTGCGGTGACTGGCTCCCGGGAGGGAGTCGCCCTTCGTTGCCGAGCCGGATTCCTCCGAAGCCGCCCTCGCTGTCACAACTCGCTTCGACCGCCTTTCTACCTCCCGACCGATCTCTTTTCTAAGATCGTGTTGTCCCGGGGTAAGTTCCTGCGGCCCAGCCGATGCGCTTGAGACCATGGCACGGAGTTCATCCACGGCCTTCAGAAGAAGCGAGATCAAGTCTGCGCTGGGCAGAGCCTGCTGCTCCCGAAACACGTCCAACAAATCTTCCACGACGTGAGCAAACCCGGCAAGTTCACTCAGTTCCAGGGCCGTCGCATTGCCCTTGAGGCTGTGCGCCGCGCGGAAAATGGTGTGCAGGAGTTCCAGATCAGAAGGGCTCGATTCCATCTGGACGAGCGCTTGCTCCATTACGTCCAAGCCCTCTTCCGACTCGACAAGGAACGACGCGAAGATCGCTTCGCGATCAAAGTCCGCTAAGTCCATCGTTCCTCCTCTCGTGGTCCGCGCGAATTGCGGCGACCGGTTCTTCACTTCACCTGGTCGAAATTCTTAATCGTGGTCACGCCGTCAACTATCTGAAAGTTCAGCCGGCGGCCATGTTTTCCAGAGACTTCTCTCTCCACCACCGGAATGCCAGCGGAGCGAAGAAAACCTTCGGCAAGCTCCACATTCCTTGATCCCACCGACTGTGATAGATCGACCGCGAAAGCGCTCGACCCGCCGAAGATCTTGGCCTGCAAGTTGCGCATCTCACATCCCAAAGCCAGCACTTGGTTTAAGAGTTCAGGGTTTGCTACATTCCCGTAACGTAGGCGGTTCGGCCCTTCAGCAAGTCCCTCCGGGAGGAGATAGTGATTCATACCTCCCACTCTCTTGTGCCTGTCCCAGAGACAGACAGCTGCGCAGGACCCGAGGATGGTTGAAATGGTAATCGGATCGCGCGTTACGAACACCTGGCCGGGGTAGAGGAAGTGCCGGGCTTCGCTTGAATCCGCACTCTCAAACTTCTTCATGATTTCAGGGGGCAGGACTGCTGGGTTGAATTTGGGAATAGTCTCTTTCATGCGCTGATCCCTGATCCCTCATTCCCTGGCTTTGCATGGCCTGTCTGCCCAAACAAGGGCTTGGCGGCTTCGTCGGAAAGAAGCTTGAACAATTCCATGTCCGACCTGTCGAAGGCGACCTTTTGTGGCAACAACCGCAATATTGCGAGTATCGCGATTGTCTGATCGGCAACACTGATGGGAACAAACGCTTGCGCCTTGGACGGCGCGCCGGAGCGCTCGCGATCCCCGAACTCCACGTGGCACTCACCGCGCATCACGCGTTGAAGGCCAGCATTCCCCAGGGCGCGCAGCAGGTCATATTCCTCCAGATCGATTCCGAAGGACCAAAAGACTTGAAAACTTGCGGTTCTGCGATCAACTCTGAACAGACCCATTTCTTCAGAGCCGAGGAAGTTGGCGACGATTTCCCGAACGGCCTCGATCGCGTCGTCCTGATCCTTGCTCTCGGCCAGTCTCTTGCGCGCCGCCCTCAGACGCGGGTCGTTCATCGGTTCGGCTGCCCGGTGGGTCCCTCCGGATCCAATATTCCTGTCACTTTTCATGAAGGTATCTTTGCTGTCTCAATCGACTGCCTTACTCGCCCAAGTAGCTCTGTAACAGGGCTACCAGCTCGGCGCCGTCAACCGGCTTGGTGATGTAGTCATTACATCCACTCTGAAATCCCGCCTCCATGTAAGACTCCTCGCCGCGCGTGGTGACCAGAACGATGGGGATCTCGCGTGTAGCAGGTTGCTGACGCATCATCCTGCAGGCTTCAAATCCGTTCATGTGGGGCATCACGACATCCATTAAAACCAGGTCGGGGTGCTCTTGTTGTGCCTTCTCAACAGCCTCCCGCCCGTCATTCGCTGTCACACACTGATAGGTCGTGCGCTTTTCCAGAATCTCGCGCGACATCATCAAGGCCGTCCTGGAGTCGTCAACCACAAGGATTTTCTTTGACATTGTTGTCTTCGAACTGCGGCGCGAAGTTGTAGGAACCCCTGCGAAGAGGGCCCCGTTAGGCCACTTCCGAGGGTTGGTTCCATTAACAATCTCTAACACAGCAGAATATTACGTCGGTAATTACCTCGGTAATTACTGATAAAGCTCGGGCAATTTCTAGATTCCGAGACCAACCCGTGAATTCCTTTCTTTGAGGGGCTCATCCGTAAGCTTCGACATCCTCAAGCTGCCCGTCGATCGCAATCCCGAGATTCTTCGCCCCCATATGTAAGAGAGAGAGATTGCGCGTCCGTCGCCCCAAGCGTCGAGGTGATGGCAAATTAAGAGAACATTCTGGCGCCTGTGGTGATCCTGGCTTAACCGTGAGAGTGGCCGCCGCCCTTCGCATTTCGGTGCAGCGCTGACATGATTCTGGACTTCCACGGCTGGCGAACTCCCGTCGCGATGCGTGGGCTTTCTTTGGTGCAGCCTGTTAAATTCCGTCGTAGCGGAAATATCCAGGTTCGGCCCAGTAGTCGGTTGGCTCTTCCGCGACATACGTAAGCTGGGTAATAGCCTTCACATTCTTCAAGCCAAGTTTTACGGGCACCAGCAGACGGAGTGGCGCTCCATGATCCACGGTAAGGGGCTGACCGTTGAAATGTGTGGCGAGCAGCGTCTGTGGATGGCGGGCCGTCGCCAGGTCGATTGAGACGAAGTAAGGGTCCGGATTCCCCGAGTCATCGAGATTGACCGTCGACTGCACCAGCACCCATTTCGCCTGCGACATCGGTGGGTAGGCCCGAAGCAGATAAACTTGGCCGACCTCTCTGCACAAACATTTACGAGTCCCGACGCGAGAGCGGGAGGCCAGGCCCTACTGTGGTCTTCTTTTCAGCGGCTTCCCAATCGCGAGAAGAAAGATGGCACTCTTGCCCTTCGCGTGCGGCGAGAAGAAGTTAATCACGTCATCGTCGAAGAAAGTTAACCCAGTTGCACCCAGTCGCTGGGCATACGCAGCCAGGTACATCCTGCCACCGATTGTGCCCGCCTCCAGCTGGACAGCCCGGTAGCCGCGGTTCCCATATCGCTCCAAGATGCGCTTCAAATCGGCGAGAAAGAAGATGTTCACGCAAGCATCCCCGGGCAGCTCCTGCTCCAGTCCAAGATGGCGGGCTTCGGCGCGGAGTTCGCCTACCTTCAAGAGCTCCACGGTGTTCTGCTCGCGCCAGAAGGAGTAAGCACCCGGCTTGAGCCCCTGTACAGCATGAACGATAAGGTAAAGATCGTTGAGCTGCACGCCCGGGGGCTCAAGAAAGTCGGCCGGAAGACCGCACGTGGCGCGATCGAGAATGGTCGAGAGCTGGTCCAGTGTGATGGATGCGGTTCTATCGAAGGCTCGGGTAGAGCCGCGGCGCAGGATTACCTGCTCAATGGTGTCCTTCGGTAGTTCTTCTACCGGCAGTCGCGGCAGCAAAAGTTCCTCGCCCGCCGGAGAAGAAGATGGAAACACCGGCTGCTTTTCGCGCCACCGAGCTACTTCCTCTTCGGACTCAAGTGAAGACGCGTCGTGCATCTCAAGCATGGCGGGATACTCGACCTCACGTTCCGACAGCGGGATCGTCTCTAGGCCGAGTGCTGGAGCCTCTTTCTCGGCGGGCAGCGAACTCTCCGATTTACGGCCGATCGGCACGAGGCACAAAGAAACTTCGCGCCGCGTATCGAGATCAAGTAGCCGGTTCACCCGGGCATCCACGAATCCCAGCACGATCTCGGCCGGCAGCCCCAAAGCCGCAGAAACGGCCAGCATATTGGCCAGCAGTGTGCCGTTGTCCCAGCCGAAATGGCGATAGGTGCGCGCCTGGTACTTCCAGGCGTTTCGCCAGTATGTTCCCGCACAGATAATCGTTGCGGGTGCGCAAGCCACCGCGGGTTCCATCGCTGTCGCCTGAGCAAGGCTTCTGCGAAAATCACCTCTCCGCAGAAGCCCGAGCGATACATCCGCTGGATTGAAGTGATACACGCCGGCGTCTATCCCCGGAATATCGCCCGCCACAACATACAGCTCGATCTCGTAAAGAGCTCCGGTGCAGGCCGCGGCCCGAAAGTAGAGTTCTCCAGCCGGAGATGTGCGTTGTCTGGTAATGCCCGCCGAAAAATAGAGGATGCGCGCCAGATCTTGAAGATGGGGGACCGAATCGGCCCGCGGAGAAGGCACTGGCTCTGAGATCGCCGAGAGCGCGGCCACCCCCGTTTGCGGCACGTCCCGCGGCAGCGGAAATGGCGCTATCCTCGGATAGATTTTGAAAGGCTGCGGCCGATTCGCCCAGTCCAGGAAGTGAGGACGATTCCGAACGCTCCAGTAGGAGTGCTTCGTGCCATCGTGATACTTCCAAGCCGCCTGGATGTCGCGGTTCATCGTTACTACATCAGACTAGCACCTTCACTGGATCACCCGGCCGAGCGACGAACCTGCGCGCCGCAGATTGCATGGATCTGGACAACTCCGAAGTTCACCTGAGCAAAGCCGGCTGGATCGAGGACTGGCGCGGCGTTCCGAAGGTCTAGCCCTAGCTTGTTGCTCCCGTGCACGCCAAAATGGTGCACGACCGGAGCACCGGCGATGAGCACGGTCTGGCCCGCTTTGATCGAGTCCCTCGGGAACTTTCGCCAGGCTGGCCGCTTTCACGACGCAAAGTTCTGCGTACGTGTCGGCCGCCATGGCGAACACCTGGTCGCCGCCAGAGAAGCCTTCCACTCCGGGCCCAATCTTGACGACAGTCCCCGCAAGGTCGACTCCCATCAATCCCGGAAACTTGATGGGATAGAAGTCTTTCGTTAATCCGGCACGTCGTTTGTAGTCGATAGGATTTACGCTCGTGGCAGCGACCCGCACCAGTACTTCGCCCGAACCCGCCAACCGGATCGGGGCACTCCTCGAACCTGAGTACTTGAGGACCGCCATATTGGTGCACAACAACTGCTTTCATATTTCATCTCCTCTGTGCGTTGGACCAACAAACACTAATGAGAAGTTGGCTGAACGAAACTAGAATTGGTCGCCGACCCGATGGAACTCCTCTATTCCTTGTCATCCCACCGGACGTAGACCAACGCAGTGCGCACATGACTGGAAACCACGACTGACATTCCAACAGTCGAGCCACTCCTTCAGGACCGCATGGCAGCGCCCCTGCAAATTGCTCTTTTCTTCAGCAGTCTTTCGGATGCTATAACCTCCTGCTCGGCTACCTCATTTTCAGATCGATCTTCCTGCCTCGAATTGTTGGCGTATTTCGAGTTGCCGACTACTCACCTGGAACAGCTCCAACGCAGATCCCCAAGATTACTCTCCGGGTCGCAGAGAGTTGAACTTTACCGCGAATGACTTTTGGCAGGAGTGTGCTCTCGCCATCTCCTAAGTGTGATAATCTCCGCGAGAATCATTTCCTTCTTCGGGCGTTGCAAACAGAACTATCCGACTTGGAGAGATAAGCAAATGGCTTCGCTCAGGGCCGCACTGACTTTCATCGCATTCACAGCTGCCGCCGCTGCTTGCCTATCAGCCCAGGATCGTTCCTACGGACGTTCCGTAATAATTACGAAGTATGGCATCGTCGCGACTAGCTACGTCCAGGCATCCCAGGCGGGAGCCAGAGTTCTGGAGCGGGGCGGCTCTGCGATTGACGCGGGCATCGCGGCCAATGCGGTGTTGGGCGTTGCCGAGCCCATGATGAATGGGATAGGCGGCGACCTCTTCGCAATTTACTGGGACGCCAAAACCGGCAAGCTGTACGGCCTGAATGCCAGTGGATGGGCGCCCAAAACGCTGACCATTGAACATCTGAAAGCAAAGGGCGCGACCGAGATGCCGCAATCTGGGATCGATTCCGTGACCGTGCCGGGGATGGTGGACGGTTGGACGAAGCTTCACGACCGCTTCGGCAAGCTGCCTTGGCGCGATCTCTTTCAGCCGGCCATCTTCTATGCGGACCATGGTTATCCGATACCAGAAATGATTCATGACTACTGGAAGGATTCTTCTTCTGGGCTCGCGCAGAGTCCAGAAAGCCAGCGCGTTTTTCTGCCCGGCAAGGCGGTGCCAGAGACCGGCCAGATTTTTAGCAATCCCGATATCGCCAAAGCGCTGACCCGTATTGCGAACGAGGGCGAGGCAGCGTTCTACAAAGGAGTGATAGCACAGGCCATTCTGAAGACCTCGGCGGAGCTCGAAGGCACGATGTCTGCCGACGACCTAGCTCACTATTCGGCGGAGTGGGTCGAGCCTATCTCGACCCGATACCGAGATTGGACCGTTTACGAACTTCCTCCGAACGGCGATGGCATGGCCGCGCTTGAGATGCTGAATATCATGGAGCAATTCAAACCTGATCCTGGCGGACCTCACAGCCCTACGGAGTTGCATACCCGGATCGAGGCGATGAAGCTGGCCTATGCCGACGTCAAGGCCTACGACGGCGATCCAAGGTTCGGCAATATCCCGGTGAAGCAGTTGCTCTCCAAGGGATACGCGGCCAAGCGTGCCAGCCTGATCGATCCTGGCAAAGCCAATTGCGCCGTCGCTCTTGGTGCACTCTCCGGAAGTGACACGACCTACTTGTCGGTGGTCGACCGCGACGGAGACATTCTTTCCCTCATACAGAGTAACTATTCTGCTTTTGGATCCGGTCTGACCGTGCAAGGGATGGGATTTGTGCTGCAGAACCGCGGCGGATTGTTTTCGCTAGACCCTAAGTCGCCTGATGCCCTCGCCGGTCATAAGCGGCCCTTTCACACCATCATTCCGGCATTCATGGAACACGGGGATCAGCACATCGGCTTTGGCATTATGGGCGGCTTCAATCAACCGCTAGCGCACGCGCAATTTGTCTCGAATGTTGTGGACTACAAGATGAACATCCAGGCGGCGATGGAAGAGCCCAGGTTTACCGTAAATGCAAAGCTGGGGTGCAACATCGTGATCGAGTCGCGGGTCACGTCCGAATCCATCGAGCGGCTTACGAAAATGGGCCACGTTCTGAACGTGCGCAAAGAGTATTCGACGACGATGGGCCGCGGACAAGCCGTGCTCCACGACAGCACAACTAAGGCTAACTGTGGTGCTTCGGATCCGAGAGCGGACGGGGCTGCGGTGCCGGAAGCACCGCAAATACTCGGAGCGATCCCATGATGATAGGGGCAGAATCAGTTGGAGTCGCTTGCAGCAACTTTCGAAAGGCACCGGGTATTTGCCTGCTGAGACGCTGATTTTGCGCATGCCACGGGCAGCTCGGAAGTGACTGTTGTTAACAGCAGGCGGTTGAAAAGCTCACTCACCAGAAAATGAAAAACTTGGCGCTAGGATGCCCTACAAACGACCTTCTCGATTCGGGTAGACATTTTCTATCCCCACAATTTCGGCTGTTTTGAGAACAATGGACTTTTTCGACAGCCACAGGTGTTGGCACTCAAGACCCGCTCGATGGAGTCAATTGCGTGCGATGGCGATGTTACAACAGCCAAGGGACAAACCCAGCAACTCAATCTATACTTGCGGGCAAGCTAGGACCGCCATCTCGCTGTGTCGATGACCGGTGCGCCCACACAAGACATTGCAATCGGAGTCGGCGTGAAGATAAACGGTTACTTGCTGAAGAGCACGATTGTTGCCGCATTAGGCGGTCTTCTTTTTGGCTTTGATACCGCGGTAATCTCCGGCACTACCGGAGCGCTTCGTCTGACCTTCGATCTATCGCCCAAGCTGCTGGGCATTACCGTCGCCAGCGCCATATGGGGAACCGTTATCGGAGCTATGCTGGCCGGCATTCCGGGAGAGCGCCTCGGCCGACGCGACAGCCTGCGCGTTATGGCGGTTTTGTACCTGATTTCTGGGCTGGGTTGTGCCGTAGCGTGGAGTTGGAATTCGTTGATTGCCTTTCGCGTAATTGGCGGATTAGGCATCGGTGGATCTTCGGTGCTCGGTCCGATGTACATCGCTGAGGTCGCTCCTGCCAAATTTCGCGGCCGGTTGGTTGGGCTGTTTCAATTCAATGTGGTCTTCGGCATCCTAGTGGCTTACTTTTCGAACTATCTGATCGGGCTGGCGCACTTGGGCTCGGAGGACTGGCGCTGGATGCTGGGCGTGACGGCCTTTCCTGCCGCCTTGTTTCTTATCATGCTGTTCACGATTCCGCGGAGCCCGCGCTGGCTCGTGAAGAAGGGACGAGTAAAGGAAGCCCGGGCCGTCCTGCAGCAGACTGGCGATGAAGACTACGAGCACGATTTGCAGGAGATCGGGGCTTCGATTCACGTGGAGCAGCAGCAGGCGGAAGAGAAACTGTTGGGCGGAAAATATCGCCTGCCCATCTTTCTTGCCATCAGCCTTGGTTTGTTCAACCAGCTTTCCGGAATCAATGCCATTCTTTATTACCTCAACGACATTTTTGCTCGCGCCGGATTCAGTAAAGTTTCCGGCAACCTGCAGGCAGTAGCGATTGGAGCGACGAATCTCCTGTTCACCATGATTGCCATGTCTGTCATCGACAAACTGGGCCGCAAGACCTTGCTGCTGATCGGGTCAGTGGGCACGGCGGGTTGTCTGGCAGGCGTTTCTGCAATATTTTTCATCAAGAGCCACGAGGGTTGGCTCGTCTGGCTGTTGGTTGGCTATATCGCTTTCTTTGCCTTCTCCCAAGGTGCGGTCATCTGGGTTTACCTCAGTGAAGTGTTCCCCAACAACGTCCGGGCCAAGGGACTGAGCATGGCATGCTTCGCGCACTGGCTGATGAACGCCTTGATCTCATTCATCTTCCCTCTGATAACAGCCCGATCCGGAGGCTATCCCTTCGTATTTTTCGCGGCCATGATGGTGTTGCAGTTTTTCGTCGTGCTTCTTATCTATCCGGAAACTAAGGGCCTCACGCTGGAGGAGATGCAGAAGACAATGGCCGCGGCCTGAGCCGGGATCTCCGACAATACAAGCAACCGGTCAATCAGTCGTGTTCCGTGACTTCTA